>ENA-UENW01000001-UENW01000001.1-marine-metagenome-genome-assembly--contig:-NODE-1-length-277962-cov-4.869787_pt1 | contig 277962 bp, 232 predicted proteins | sample MGYA00237876_ERZ529329 | MGnify/ENA primary metagenome ERZ529329 (study PRJEB26372, sample SAMN05368346) | marine metagenome | biome: cultured habitat; feature: ocean water; material: water; isolation... | reverse complement strand
GTTTCGTACGTTCAAACTTTTCTTTTGCCATTTTTCTCGTTTCCTAAGTTAAAAGTCCGACCCACCAATAGACCGGACCGAACCTTCATTTAGATTAAATTCTAGATTCAATAATAGCCTGCGCCACATTGTTCGGCGCCTCAGAATAATTGAAGAACTCCATTGAGTATGAAGCACGACCTTGTGTTTGTGAACGCAAGTCAGTTGCGTAGCCAAACATTTCTGAAAGCGGCACTTTAGCACGTATTATTTTAACACCTGCGACGCCATCTTCCATACCTTCGATCATGCCGCGGCGACGATTAATGTCACCAACTACATCACCCATCCAGTCTTCTGGAGTAGTCACTTCAACTTTCATTGTGGGTTCAAGTAACACCGGATTTGCTTCTGCGGCGCCTTTTTTGAAACCCATAGAGCCGGCGATCTTAAACGCCATTTCAGAAGAGTCAACGTCGTGGTATGAACCGTCAAACAACGTAACCTTTACATCAAGTACTGGATACCCTGCAAGAACACCACTTCGCATCTGCTCCTGAATTCCTTTATCGACCGCTGGAATGAACTCTTTTGGTACCACACCACCGACGATTTCGTTCACAAATTCGTAGCCTGAACCTTCTTCTTGAGGCTCAATGCGCAGCCATACATGACCAAATTGGCCGCGGCCGCCTGACTGACGAACGAACTTCCCTTCAACTTCAACAGATTTACGAAGGGTTTCACGATAAGCAACCTGAGGGTTACCTACGTTACATTCAACTTTAAATTCGCGCTTCATGCGGTCGACAATGATATCAAGGTGAAGTTCACCCATACCTGAGATAATCGTCTGGCCAGTCTCGTCGTCAGTTTTTACTTTGAATGACGGATCTTCAGCTGCAAGCTTGCTTAGGGCTATGCCCATTTTCTCTTGGTCAGCTTGCGACTTAGGCTCAACCGCAATTGAAATTACCGGCTCTGGGAACTCCATACGCTCTAGCGTAATAACATGATTAGGGTCACAAAGCGTATCACCGGTTGTTACATCTTTAAGGCCAATGGCCGCAGCAATGTCACCTGCGCGTACTTCTTTAATTTCTTCACGGTCTTTCGCGTGCATTTGCACAATACGACCAAAGCGCTCACGCTTGCCCTTAACAGGGTTGTAAACCGTATCACCCGTGTTTACTACACCAGAGTAACAACGGAAGAAGGTTAGCGTACCCACAAATGGGTCGGTCGCTATTTTAAATGCTAGCGCTGAGAACGGCTCATCGTCGCTTGAATGACGCTCTGCTTCTGTCTCGTCTTTGTCGTCAAGTACACCAGTGATGGCCTTAACTTCTGTTGGAGACGGAAGATAATGAATAACAGAGTCTAGTACTGCCTGAACACCTTTGTTTTTGAAGGCACTGCCACAGGTGGCAAGAACAATTTCGTTGTTCAGCGTACGCTGACGAAGGCCTGAACGAATTTCTTCCTCAGAAAGCTCTTCACCTTCCAAGTATTTATTCATCAGCTCATCAGATGCTTCTGCAGCCGCTTCGATCATTTCGGTACGGTACTGCTCAGCGGTATCTAAATATTCAGCCGGAATGTCTTCATAGGTAAATGTCATACCCATGTCTTCTTCATTCCAGTTGATGGCTTTCATCTTCACAAGGTCGATGACGCCATGGAAATTCTCTTCAGCGCCCATGTTGATTTGAATCGGAACACAGTTTGCGCCTAAACGCTTGCGGATTTGACCCACAACACGTTCAAAATCAGCGCCAGCCCGGTCCATCTTATTAACGAACACAAGGCGTGGCACTTGATATTTGTCAGCCTGTCGCCAGACTGTCTCTGATTGAGGTTCTACCCCAGAAGACCCACAGAAAACAACAACTGCACCGTCTAGTACACGCAATGAACGCTCTACTTCGATAGTAAAGTCAACGTGTCCAGGGGTGTCGATGATGTTGATCCTGTGTTGATCGAACTGTTGCTCCATACCAGACCAGAAACAAGTCGTTGCAGCAGACGTGATAGTAATACCACGCTCCTGCTCTTGCTCCATCCAGTCCATGGTAGCAGCACCATCGTGCACTTCACCGATTTTGTGAGACAGTCCTGTATAAAACAGAACACGCTCTGTGGTCGTGGTTTTACCCGCGTCCACGTGAGCCACAATACCAATATTGCGATAACGCTCAATCGAGGTCTTACGAGGCATAAATCTCTCTCAGTTAAATAACGTTGATTACCAACGGTAGTGAGCAAACGCTTTGTTTGCTTCGGCCATACGGTGAACGTCTTCACGTTTCTTAACCGCTGAACCTTTATTATCTGCTGCGTCTAGCATTTCAGCCGCTAGGCGTTGTGCCATAGACTTTTCGCCACGTTTACGTGCAGCTTCAACCATCCAACGCATACCTAGCGCGTTACGACGAACTGGACGTACTTCAACTGGAACCTGATAAGTTGAACCACCAACACGACGAGACTTAACCTCTACTGTTGGGCGGATGTTATCAAGCGCTTCCTCGAAGATATCTAGGTGTGCTTTGCCGGTTTTTTCAGCAACAATATCAAGCGCACCGTAAACGATTTTTTCAGCGACTGACTTTTTGCCGTCGAGCATTACGACATTCATGAATTTCGCAAGCAGTTGTGAACCAAATTTTGGCTCTGGTAGGATTTTACGTTGACCTACGACTCTTCTTCTTGGCATTTTCTATTCTCCGTATGAATTCAGGGAAAACCCAAAACTCTTAAACTTCAGTTTGGCCTTACTAACGGAGAACCGTTATGACTTAGGCTTCTTCGCGCCGTACTTAGAACGGGCTTGTTTACGATCGTTTACACCTGCGCAGTCAAGAGTACCGCGAACTGTGTGATAACGAACACCTGGTAGATCTTTAACACGACCACCACGGATAAGTACTACACTGTGCTCTTGTAGGTTGTGACCTTCACCACCGATGTATGAAGAAACTTCAAAACCGTTAGTTAGACGTACACGACATACTTTACGTAGTGCAGAGTTTGGTTTCTTAGGCGTAGTAGTATATACACGAGTACATACACCACGTCTTTGTGGACAAGCTTGTAGAGCAGCTACGTTGCTTTTTTCAACGGGCTTTCTACGCGGCTTGCGCACTAACTGGTTAACTGTTGCCATTAACTAGCTCCTGATTAAAAACTACGAAAACCCAATCACTGTGATTGGGTCCATATTAATACGATTAATTGCTTAATCGCTCTTGTTTGTGAACATTGTGCTCGTCAACATTCACTGAGCGCTGATACAAAAAACCGCGACCGTTTATCGAGCCACTTATTGGCTATCCAAAATCGGGTCGCGGAATATTAAAGATCATCGCTCTGACTGTCAAGGTGTACAAAGGTTAAGCAGTTAATTTATCTGCAATCTGTACAACTGGACTGCCAAATTGTTAGGAGTACGTTAACGTACTCCTATGATCTTGCCTTATTCGGCAGTATCTTCGTCTGCACCAGCATTAAGCGCTTCGGTTAATGCCTGTTCTGCTTCAGCAGCAGACACTGACATTTCTTCGATTTGCTCTTTGCGACGTTGTGCACGGCGTTCGTGGTAAGCGAAACCTGTACCCGCTGGAATTAGACGACCAACGATTACGTTTTCTTTCAGACCGCGTAGGTCATCTTCTTTACCCTGAACCGCAGCTTCAGTTAGAACACGTGTTGTTTCTTGGAACGATGCCGCTGAGATAAATGACTCAGTAGACAGTGACGCTTTAGTGATACCAAGCAGTTGTGTTTCGTACTGCGCTGGGATCTTGCCGTGTTTTTCAATTTCACGGTTAGCCACTTTAACGTTCGATACTTCAACCTGTTCGCCTTCAAGGAACTGCGTATCGCCTGGATTAGTGATAATGCACTTACGTAGCATCTGACGGATAACTACTTCGATGTGCTTATCGTTAATCTTAACACCCTGTAGACGGTATACTTCCTGAACTTCGTTCACGATGTAGTTTGCTACTGCTGAGATACCACGTAGACGTAGGATATCGTGCGGAGACTCTGGACCATCGGCGATAACTTCGCCTTTTTCCACTTTCTCACCTTCGAATACGTTAAGCTGACGCCACTTAGGAATCATCTCTTCGTATGCGTCACCCTCAGCAGGTGTAATTACAAGACGCTTCTTACCTTTGGTCTCTTTACCGAAGCCGATAGTACCTGAGATTTCTGCAAGGATTGCAGGCTCTTTAGGCTTACGTGCTTCAAATAGGTCCGCAACGCGCGGTAGACCACCCGTGATATCACGAGTCTTCGAGCTTTCTTGAGGAATACGTGCTAGCACGTCACCTTCGTTAGCCACTTTGCCTTCTTTCGCTTCGATGGTTGTGAAGCTTGGAAGACGAATTTCTTGAAGACCGAACTCGTCGCTTTCAAGAATTAGCTTAGGCTCTTTAGAGTTTACTTTCGCAAGGTCTTTAACAACGATACGGGTTAGACCAGTAAGCTCGTCTTGCTGCATTTCGGTGTTAGAGTCATCAATGTCTGCGAAGCTAATCTTAGCTGCTCGTTCAGTGATGATTGGGTGACTATGCGGATCCCAGTTAGCAACAACGTCGCCAGCTGCAATAGTTGCACCGTCATCCACGCTAAGTACAGCACCGTAAGGTACTTTATAGCGCTCTTTCTCACGGCCTTGCTCGTCGATAACAGTAAGTTCTGTTGAACGAGAAACGATAACCACTTTGCCGTCAGAGTTACGTACGAACTTCGCATTGTGTAGCTTAAGGCTACCCGCCGTCTTAACTTGTACGCTGTTCTCAGCAGATGCTCTTGATGCCGCACCACCGATGTGGAACGTACGCATGGTAAGCTGTGTACCTGGCTCACCGATTGACTGTGCTGCAATAACACCAACCGATTCACCGCTACCCACCATGTGACCACGAGCAAGGTCACGACCGTAACACTTAGCACAAACACCGAAGTCGTTGTCACAAGTGATTACCGAGCGAACCATGATTTGGTCAACTGAGTTAGCTTCAAGCATGTCTACTAACGCTTCGTCTAGAAGAACGTTACGCTCTACTAGCACTTCGTTAGTACCTGGCTTAAGTACATCTTCTGCTACCACACGACCTAGTACACGCTCGCGTAGTGGTTCAACAACGTCACCACCTTCGATTAGTGGTGTCATTTGAACACCTTCGAATGTGCCACAGTCGTCGTTAGTGATTACCAAGTCTTGTGCAACGTCTACTAGACGACGCGTTAGGTAACCCGAGTTAGCTGTCTTAAGTGCGGTATCCGCAAGACCTTTACGAGCACCGTGAGTGGAGATGAAGTACTGTAGTACGTTCAGACCTTCACGGAAGTTCGCCGTAATTGGGGTTTCGATGATTGAGCCATCTGGCTTAGCCATCAGACCACGCATACCAGCTAGCTGACGAATCTGAGCGGCACTACCACGAGCACCCGAGTCGGCCATCATGTAAACAGAGTTAAATGATGATTGCTCTTCTTCTTCGCCATCGCGGTTAATTACGATGTCAGTCTTAAGGTTATCCATCATGGCTTTAGCAACTTTTTCGTTGGCATTTGACCAGATATCGATAACTTTGTTGTAACGCTCACCCGCGGTAACAAGACCGTTTTGGAACTGTTCCTGAATTTCGATAACTTCTGCTTCTGCTGCGTCGATGATGTCTTTCTTAGCAGCAGGGATAACCATATCGTCGATACCAACAGACGCACCCGCGATCATCGCGTAGTGGAAACCGGTATACATGATTTGGTCAGCAGCAATTACTGTGTCTTTCAAACCTAGCGTACGGTAACAAGCATTCAATAGTCTTGAAATTTGCTTCTTGCCCATCGCTTGGTTGATGATTTCAAACGGCAGACCCTTAGGAAGGATCAATGAGAAAATCGCACGACCAACAGTAGTGTCAGTTAGCGTTACTTTCTCAGTTTTGTTGCCATCTTCATCGATGTCGTATTCAGTAATACGTACTTTAACGCGAGAGTGAAGCTCAGCATTACCTGTACGGTATGCTTTTTCTGCTTCATTCGGGCTGGTGAATACCATGCCTTCGCCTAAGCCGTTTACTTTGTCACGCGTTAGGTAGTAAAGACCCAATACAACGTCCTGTGAAGGTACGATAATTGGCTCACCGTTCGCAGGTGACAGAATGTTGTTCGTTGACATCATAAGTGCACGTGCTTCTAGCTGTGCTTCGATTGTCAACGGAACGTGTACCGCCATTTGGTCACCATCGAAGTCGGCGTTGTACGCCGCACACACTAGCGGGTGAAGCTGAATCGCTTTACCTTCGATTAGTGTTGGTTCGAATGCTTGGATACCCAAACGGTGAAGTGTAGGTGCACGGTTAAGTAGTACCGGGTGTTCGCGGATAACGTCGTCTAGTACGTCCCAAACCTCTGGTGCTTCGCGCTCTACAAGCTTCTTAGCAGCTTTAATTGTTGTCGCAAGACCACGACCTTCAAGCTTACCGTAGATAAACGGTTTGAATAGCTCAAGTGCCATCTTCTTAGGAAGACCACACTGGTGAAGACGTAGCGTAGGACCAACGGTAATTACAGAACGGCCTGAGTAGTCAACACGCTTACCAAGAAGGTTTTGACGGAAACGACCTTGCTTACCTTTGATCATGTCTGCAAGTGACTTAAGTGGACGCTTGTTAGAACCCGTAATCGCACGACCACGACGTCCGTTATCTAGAAGCGCATCAACAGACTCTTGAAGCATACGCTTTTCGTTGCGTACGATGATGTCTGGAGCAGCTAGGTCTAGAAGACGCTTAAGACGGTTGTTACGGTTAATTACACGACGGTAAAGGTCGTTAAGGTCAGACGTTGCAAAACGGCCGCCATCTAGTGGTACTAGAGGACGTAAATCTGGTGGAAGTACCGGAAGAACCGTCATGATCATCCACTCTGGCTTGTTGCCAGACTGTTGGAATGACTCAAGCAACTTAAGACGCTTAGTAATTTTCTTACGCTTAGTTTCAGAGTTGATTGAAGGCAGCTCTTCACGCATAGCCGCAACGTCTGCGTCTACGTCTAGTGCTGTAAGAAGATCGAATACTGCTTCAGCACCCATCTTCGCTTCAAACTCATCACCGTGCTCTTCAAGTGCATCCAAGTATTCTTCTTCGTTAAGAAGTTGGCTGCGCTCAAGCGTAGTCATACCTGGCTCTGTAACCACGTATGATTCAAAGTAAAGTACACGTTCAATATCACGAAGTGTCATATCTAGCATTAGGCCGATACGAGACGGAAGTGATTTAAGGAACCAGATGTGTGCTACCGGGCTAGCTAGCTCGATGTGACCCATACGCTCACGACGTACTTTAGTCAGTGTAACTTCAACGCCACACTTCTCACAGATAACACCACGGTGCTTAAGGCGCTTGTACTTACCGCAAAGACACTCGTAGTCTTTAACCGGACCAAAGATACGCGCACAGAACAGACCGTCACGCTCAGGCTTGAACGTACGGTAGTTAATTGTTTCAGGCTTTTTAACTTCACCGAATGACCATGAACGGATCATGTCAGGTGAAGACAGACCGATTCGAATATTATCGAATTCTTCAGTCTTGTTTTGTTGCTTTAGAAACTTTAATAAGTCTTTCACATTACTCTCCCAGCGGAGTCAGTCTCTAGAGCCCGGCGCAAGCGCCGGGCCATCTCATAACATTACGTGGCTAACGCCGTATTACTTTTCTTCAAGCTCGATGTTGATACCCAACGAGCGAATTTCTTTAAGTAGTACGTTGAATGACTCTGGCATGCCAGGTTCCATTCTGTGGTCGCCATCGACGATGTTCTTGTACATCTTGGTACGGCCGTTAACGTCATCCGACTTAACGGTAAGCATTTCTTGAAGGGTATATGCTGCACCGTATGCTTCAAGTGCCCACACTTCCATCTCACCGAAGCGCTGACCACCGAACTGCGCTTTACCACCAAGAGGCTGCTGTGTAACAAGGCTGTAAGAACCAGTAGAACGCGCGTGCATTTTGTCGTCTACTAAGTGGTTCAGTTTCAGCATGTACATGTAACCAACCGTAACTGGACGCTCAAATTCGCGACCGGTACGACCGTCAAACAAAGCAATCTGACCGCTTTCTGGAATATCAGCAAGCTTCAGCATTTCTTTGATTTCAGATTCACGAGCACCGTCAAATACAGGTGTTGCTACTGGAACACCCTTACGAAGGTTTTCCGCTAGACGACGAACTTCGTGGTCTGTGAAGCTATCGATGTCTACTTCTTGGTGATTCTCACCAAGCTCGTACACCTTCTTCAGGAAGTCACGTAGTTCAGCCAGCTCGCGCTGCTCTTTAATCATGCGATCAATCTTCACACCAAGACCGTGTGCAGCCATACCCAAGTGCGTTTCTAGGATCTGACCGATGTTCATACGAGACGGTACACCTAGTGGGTTAAGAACGATATCTACCGGCGTACCGTTAGCATCGTATGGCATGTCTTCTACAGGCTGGATAGTCGAGATAACACCTTTGTTACCGTGACGACCGGCCATTTTATCACCCGGTTGGATGTGACGTTTAACCGCAAGGTAAACCTTAACGATCTTAAGCACACCAGGGGCTAGATCATCGCCTTGAGTGATCTTGCGACGCTTACCTTCAAACTTCTTATCGAAATCAAGTTTGATTTCAGCATGCTGATCAGCGATTTGGTCTAGCTCTAGCTGTGCATCTTCACTGTTAAGTGCGATTTCAAACCACTTTTCACGCGGCAGGCTGTCAAGCTTAGCTTGGTCAACACCAGCACGTAGTAGTGCAGTTTGTGCACGTGCGAAGATACCGTCTGCAAGAATTTCGAACTCGTCAGTAAGGTCTTTCTTAACCTGACGTAGCTGCATATCTTCAATTTCTAGCGCACGCTTGTCTTTCTCTACACCGTCACGGGTAAATACTTGAACGTCGATTACCGTACCGTGAACAGAGTTAGGTACACGTAGAGACGTATCTTTAACGTCAGACGCTTTCTCACCGAAGATTGCACGTAGTAGTTTTTCTTCTGGCGTAAGCTGCGTTTCACCTTTAGGCGTTACTTTACCTACAAGGATGTCACCGCCTTTCACTTCCGCACCAATGTAAACAACACCTGACTCATCAAGCTTGCTTAGTGCAGATTCACCCACGTTCGGGATATCAGAAGAAATTTCTTCTGGCCCAAGCTTAGTATCACGAGCGATACAGCTAAGCTCTTGAATGTGGATAGTAGTAAAACGGTCTTCCTGCGCTACACGCTCAGAAATAAGGATTGAATCCTCAAAGTTGTAACCATTCCACGGCATGAACGCGATACGCATGTTCTGACCAAGTGCAAGGTCACCTAGGTCTGTTGAAGGACCATCAGCTAGCACGTCGCCTGCAACAATCGGGTCGCCAACACTACAAGTAGGCTTCTGATTGATACACGTGTTTTGGTTAGAACGAGTGTACTTAGTCAGGTTGTAGATATCGATACCTGCTTCACCTGGAAGCATTTCATCTTCGTCTACTTTAATAACGATACGGCTGGCATCTACGTAATCAACCACACCACCGCGCTTAGCAACTACAGTAACACCTGAGTCAACCGCGATAGTTCTTTCCATACCGGTACCAACTAGCGGCTTATCAGCGCGTAGTGTAGGTACTGCCTGACGTTGCATGTTCGCACCCATAAGTGCACGGTTCGCATCATCGTGCTCTAGGAATGGGATAATGCTTGCAGCAATTGAAACGATTTGCTGAGGTGAAACGTCCATGTACTTGATGTCTTCTTTCGGCATCAAGGTAGTTTCACCGCGGTGACGACATGGAATTAGGTCGTCAACCAACTCGCCTGCTTCAGTCAACGCGATGTTTGCCTGAGCGATTGCGAATTGACCTTCTTCAATTGCAGATAAGTAATCGATTTCGTCTGTTACCACACCGTCTACAATGCGACGGAACGGCGTTTCTAGAAAACCGAAGTCATTGGTACGCGCGAAGCTTGCCAATGAGTTAATTAGACCGATGTTCGGGCCTTCCGGCGTTTCGATTGGACATAGACGACCGTAGTGAGTCGGGTGTACGTCTCGAACTTCGAAGCCTGCACGTTCACGTGTAAGACCACCCGGGCCTAATGCAGAAATACGACGCTTATGCGTTACTTCTGATAGCGGGTTGTTTTGGTCCATGAACTGAGAAAGCTGAGATGAACCGAAGAACTCTTTAACCGCAGCCGAGATAGGCTTAGCGTTAATAAGATCTTGTGGCATCACGTTGTCTAGGTCGCCTAAGCTTAGACGCTCTTTAACTGCACGCTCAACACGTACAAGACCAACGCGGAATTGGTTTTCTGCCATTTCACCTACAGAACGGATACGACGGTTACCTAGGTGATCGATGTCATCTACTTCGTCTTTACCGTCACGAATCATTATTAGCTGCTTCATTACAGAAATAATGTCTTCTTTATCTAGTGTACCAGCACCAATAAGTTCTTCACGGCCAAGACGGCGGTTGAACTTCATGCGGCCAACAGAAGATAGGTCGTAACGTTCATCAGAGAAGAACAAGTTATCGAACAAGGTTTCAGCTGCATCTTTCGTTGGTGGCTCACCAGGACGCATCATACGGTAAATTTCAACTAGTGCTTCAAGGCGGTTAGTTGAAGAATCGATACGTAGCGTATCTGAAATGTATGAACCGTGATCTAGCTCGTTGATGTAAAGCGTTTCGAACTCTTTGATACCCGCTTGGCTAAGTGCCGCTAGGTTTTCAAGGGTTAGTTCGTCGTTCGCGCTTACAATCACTTCGCCTGTGTCTTCGTTTACATAAGTAGCTGCGTAAACACGGCCAATTAGGTAATCGGCTGGAACTTCAAGTTCTGTAAGACCGGCTTTTTCTAGTGCACGCGTGTGGCGCGCAGAAATACGACGACCCGTTTCAACAACAACGTTGCCTTCACCGTCAATGATATCAAAAGCAGCCGTCTCACCACGTAGGCGATCTGGAACCACTTCCATCATTAGTTTGTCTTTGTCGATACGTACGCTTACTTTGTCGAAGAAAGTATCTAGGATTTCTTCAGACGTCATTTCAAGTGCGCGTAAGATAATCGTTGCAGGCAACTTACGACGACGGTCGATACGTACGAATAGGTTATCTTTCGGGTCAAACTCGAAGTCTAACCACGAACCACGGTAAGGAATTACACGTGCGTTATAAAGCACTTTACCTGACGAGTGGGTTTTACCTTTGTCGTGATCAAAGAATACACCAGGTGAACGGTGTAGCTGTGACACGATAACACGCTCTGTACCATTGATAACGAACGTACCGTTCTCAGTCATCAACGGGATCTCGCCCATGTACACTTCTTGTTCTTTAATATCTTTTACGGTACCTGGCGCAGCGTCTTTATCGAACAACACTAACCGTAGTTTTACTCTTAACGGAGCAGAGAAAGTTACGCCGCGAATTTGACATTCTTTAACGTCGAAAACGGGCTCTCCCAGGCGGTAGCTTACATACTGAAGCTCTGAACTACCTGAGTAGCTTTTAATTGGAAAAACGGAACGAAATGCTGCTTCCAAACCGTATTGAGCATCTGCATCGATCTCAATAAACTTTTTGAAAGAATCAAGCTGAATTGAAAGAAGGTATGGAATTTCCAATACCTGTGGGCGTTTGCCAAAATCCTTACGGATACGTTTCTTTTCGCTATAAGAGTAAACCATGGGTTCCTCAGCCTGCTGATTTATGACCCAACCTGCTGCAAAATGCTTTAAAACGCGTGCTATGGGCTAAAAGCTACGTTTCAAATGGCGCACTAAGCAACAAACTTCCACAACCCTTTTTCGGGCAGATACACCAGCATACAACAAAATTTAACCAATTATTAGTTAACTTGTTGGATTTTTATGCTTTTTATGGGTATTTCCGAATGGCGCTTTAAGTAGTGTAACCAAGGGTTAGATTCTACACACTATACAGCGCAAAAAGGCTGGTGGTTTAAAAAACCACCAGCCTTGCCGTCTCAGGCAATAATCTGACTATGTCAGATTACTTGATTTCTACTTCTGCACCAGCTTCTTCAAGCTCTTTCTTAAGTGCTTCAGCTTCATCTTTGCTTACGCCTTCTTTGATAGCTTTAGGAGCAGACTCAACTACTTCTTTAGCTTCTTTAAGACCTAGGCCAGTCGCGCCGCGAACTGCTTTGATAACTGCAACTTTGTTGCCACCGAATGAAGTCATTACAACGTCGAATTCAGTCTTTTCTTCTGCAGCAGCAGCGTCACCGCCAGCAGCTGGACCAGCAACAGCAACAGCAGCTGCAGCAGATACGTTGAATTTTTCTTCAGCCGCTTCGATTAGTTCAACCAGTTCCATTACTGGCATTTCAGCGATTGCGTTTAAGATATCTTCTTTAGTTAGAGCCATGTTCTCTAAACTCCTGGGTATAAAATGTTAAAAAAATCAATATGCCAAAAACGCCAATTACTTGGTGTCTTTGACCGCCGCCAATACGCGCACAAACTTGCCAGGAACTTCGTTGATTGTTTGAACGAATTTCCCAACTGGTGCTTTGAAGGTTGCAAGTAGTTTCGCAAGCGCTTCGTCGCGGGTAGGTAGTGCTGCAACTGCGTCCAATTTCTCTGGACCAAGAAGACCGCTACCAATAGATAGTGCTGTAACTTTTAGCTTATCGTTAGTCTTACCGAAGTCTTTGAAAAGACGTGCCGCACCGCCTGGTGCGTCGATAGAGAAACCATAGATAAGCGGACCAGTTAAGGCGCTGTCTAAGTCTGCAAATTGACTGTCTGCTAGAGCACGCTTTGCAAGTGTGTTACGTACAACCTTTAGGTATACGCCTTGCTCACGAGCTTTAACACGTAGGTCAGTCAGTTCTGCAACTTCCATCCCACGGTATTCAGCAACGGCTACGGATAGAGCGCGAGACGCAACTTCAGAAACTTCTGCTACGATCTCTTTTTTTGCTGCTAAACCTAGTGCCACTGAGTTCACCTCTTTGTATCTGACTTTGTTTGCGGTTACCCGCTTACGCCGTCAGGGTTCACAGATTGATACCAACCCTCATGGTTGATACCGCTCTACGGTGTTTGTTACCCCAGAGAGTCTGAGTCAAACCACCGTCTGCGCAGGTTGTTGTATTAAGCAGTGTGTTGACTGTGAAAGTTCTCTTACCTCTTTCACCACACCGCACCTGCGGTCTAGGACGGGAGCTGCTTATTAGCACTGCTAATTGTCACAGCTCCAACCCATAACCTTTAAGAGATTTCGATAAGCCTAAGCTCAGCGAAATTAAAGACCTACAGAAGCCTTATCAAGAGCAACACCAGCACCCATTGTAGTGCTTAGGCTGATCTTCTTGATGTATGTACCTTTCGCAGAAGAAGGCTTAGCTTTCTTCAATGCTTCAAGTAGCGCTTCAAGGTTTTCTTGTATTTGGTTCGCTTCGAACGCAATCTTACCGATGCTAGCGTGGATGATACCGTTCTTATCGTTACGGTAGCGTACCTGACCAGCTTTAGCGTTCTTAACTGCCGTTGCAACGTCAGGCGTTACAGTGCCAGTTTTTGGGTTAGGCATAAGGCCGCGTGGACCTAAGATTTGACCTAGTTGACCAACAACACGCATCGCGTCTGGGCTAGCAACTACTACGTCAAAGTTCATTTCGCCTTTCTTAACTTGCTCAGCTAAGTCGTCCATACCAACGATGTCTGCACCAGCTTCTTTAGCTGCTTCAGCATTTGCACCTTGAGTGAATACTGCAACGCGAACGTCTTTACCAGTACCGTTAGGTAGTACAGTTGCACCACGAACGTTTTGGTCAGATTTCTTCGCATCGATACCAAGGTTAACAGATACGTCTACGCTTTCTGCGAACTTAGCTGTTGCTAGTTCTTTAAGAAGCGCTACTGCTTCGTTGATTTCGTACTCTTTAGTAGAGTCAACTTTGTCGCGGATTACGCGAGCGCGTTTAGTTAATTTAGCCATTCGATTAGTCCTCTACGTTCAAGCCCATTGAGCGAGCAGAACCCGCGATAGTGCGTACCGCTGCATCTAGATCAGCTGCAGTAAGGTCTGGCTCTTTAGTTTTAGCAATCTCTTCCAACTGAGCGCGAGTAACTTTACCCACTTTTTCAGTGTTAGGACGGCCAGAACCACTCTTGATGCCCGCTGCTTTCTTAAGCAGGTAAGACGCAGGAGGAGTCTTAGTTTCGAATGTGAAAGAGCGATCTTCGTATACAGTAATTTCTACTGGTACTGGAGCGCCTTTCTCAAGGCTTTCTGTTTTCGCGTTGAAAGCCTTACAGAATTCCATGATGTTTACACCGTGTTGACCTAGTGCAGGACCAACTGGTGGACTTGGGTTAGCAGCACCTGCTGCAACCTGAAGCTTGATAATACCGCTTACTTTTTTAGCCATTTTACATGCTCTCTTGTTTGGGTCTAACGCCTCGCAAATACAGAGATTATTTGCTCAATCGGCTTCCCGTTTCCGTTTAAAAGGGCGCGCATTATATAAGGTGATTAATTACTATGCAAGGGCTATTTAGAATAAAAAACCATCGAAAGGTCAGTATTTTTCATAGGCAAAGTGAATCAGAGTTAAGTTGGCTTTACGCACACTGTGTGAAGCCCATCATTTATTTTGAAAGGATAATCAAACAATGGAAAAACCTACAGAATTAAACAATCATGAGATCTCAAATGTTTCTGGTGCACTTTGGGCCAATGCTTTAGGCGCTATAGCCGGAGGCATAGGTGGTTTCTACGGGGCAATTATTGGTGGCGGGCGTAACGCATCGTTCAGTACCATCGCTACAGGAACACTTGCCGGAATGGGTGCAGGCGCTTTAAGTCCGGTTAAAGGTTTCAGCTCTCTCGCAACATCCGTAGGTGGTGGGTTAGTTTCGGGCGCTATAGCAAATTTGGCGTCGGATCTAGAGGGTTTAGAAACAACAGATGAGTGAAGGTCTAATTTAAAATGGTAGATATCGGAACGGTGTTCATTTGGGTCATGGTAGTTTGTGGAATGAACCTAATCTTAAAACGTGCGCTGGGCGTCAGATTTTGGGACTCTTTTACAAAGAGCGATAAAGTCTCTGAAAAAACCGCAACAATATTGCAGTTTATGTTTATGTTTCTTTCGCTTATTAGCTGTTATTTCTGGCTTATTTAGGTCAAGAGGATGCTACGTTGTAGTAACATGCAAATTTTTATAAATATTCACCGCTCTCCTTTTATCGTTATCTAGATACAAAAAAGCCCCGTCAAACGGGGCTTTTTAAAAATACTATACGGTAGCTTGAATAGGCTTAGCCTTTTTCTACCTGACCAAATTCTAGGTCTACTGGAGTAGAACGACCGAAGATAAGCACCGATACTTTTACGCGGCTCTTTTCGTAGTCTACTTCTTCTACCACACCGTTGAAGTCTGCAAATGGGCCATCGATAACGCGAATAACTTCGCCTGGCTCGAACAGCGTCTTTGGTCTTGGCTTATCAACGTTTTCTTCAAGACGATTTAAGATAGCGTCAGCTTCTTTCTGCGTGATTGGCATAGGACGGTCAGATGTGCCGCCGATGAAACCAAGTACGCGAGGTACGCTTTTCACTAAGTGCCATGACTCTTCCGTCATCGCCATTTCTACCAATACATAACCTGGGTAGAACTTACGCTCAGACTTACGCTTTTGACCAGCACGCATTTCTACTACTTCTTCTGTTGGTACTAGTACCTGACCGAAGTAGTCTTCCATGTTGTGCATCTTGATGTATTCAAGCAGGGTCTTCTTAACGCGAGACTCATATTGTGAATAGGCTTGAACTACGTACCATCTTTTCTTTACTGCTTCTTCTTCAGACATACGGTTATGCTCCTATTCCTGTAATAAAGCCAACTACACGAACGATGATGCCGTCTAGTCCCCATAAAATTAGTGCCATAATTAACGTCGCTGCAAGCACGATAAGTGTAGTTTGGTTCGCCTCTTGGCGAGTTGGCCACACAACCTTGCGAACTTCTGTGCGAGACTCTTTAGCGAAGCTCAAGAAGGTGCTACCTTTTTCGGTAGTTGCCGCGATGAAACCAGCTATACCAACAACTACAACAATTGCGATGGCACGGTATAGTACCGAGATCTCACCGTACATTGTATTAGCGGTTACTAAACCGGCAAGTAGTGCAAAAACCACTACCCATTTAAACATGTCCAATGCATTGGACTGATTTTCCGTCTTTTCGCTCATGTTACGATCCTAGCACTACAGCGTCGTTGTTTTACGCATCTAAAAAATGCGCAACTTAAAAATTCTTAGTTTAAGTAAATTTGGCAGGGGTGGAGGGACTCGAACCCCCAACCATCGGTTTTGGAGACCGCTGTTCTACCAATTCGAACTACACCCCTGTGGTGTCGATAAGACAAAATTTACTTACACTGCCCTTGTGAGTTGTGCGTCTTTTCTAAGGAAAGTGCGGTATCGCAAGGGAGGGACGCGTATTATACTTAACCACTTTCAAGATACAAGCGGTTTATCCATCCCATCTGCGATTGAACGCTAATTCGCTCCTTGCCTATTCAACGCCTATAAATCCGCCCGTTTGGTGCGCCCAAAGCTTGGCATATATGCCATTGTGCGCAATAAGCTCGGTATGGGTTCCCTGCTCTACAATGTTGCCCTTATCCAGAACAAGTAACCTGTCCATTTGCGCAATGGTTGACAGTCGATGCGCAATAGCCAGCACGGTTTTGCCTTCCATCACTTTATCCAGACAGGCTTGAATTGCCGCTTCAACTTCTGAATCTAGCGCTGATGTGGCCTCGTCCAGCACTAATACAGGCGCATCTTTTAACAATACGCGAGCTATGGCAATGCGCTGGCGCTGACCGCCTGAAAGCTTCACGCCTCGTTCACCCACGTGAGCGTCGTACCCTGTTCTACCGTGACTATCGGTAAGCGTAAGAATAAAGTCGTGCGCTTCGGCCTGTTTGGCTGCACGGATCATATCTTCTTCTGTCGCATCCGTGCGTCCGTAAAGAATGTTATCGCGTACCGAGCGATGCATCAGAGAGGTATCTTGAGTCACCATGCTGATTTTAGCACGAAGCGTCTCTTGGCCTACTTCAGTAATATCTTGGCCATCAATGACAATGCGACCACTCTGGGTGTCGTAAAAACGCATGAGCAAATTAACCAGCGTCGATTTACCCGCCCCAGAACGCCCCACTAAGCCCACTTTTTCTCCAGGCTTAATGGCTAAATCCAAGTTAGTGAACACATCAATAGGTTTGTTGTCTGCACCTGAATAAGAAAAATGCACATTATCGAAATTAATCCCGCCGCCATTTACCTTTAACGCGTCGGCTTTTGGCTTGTCTTTTACTGCAATAGGCTGCGCTAGTGTATTCATGCCATCCTGCACCGTGCCTAAGTTTTCGAACAAACCTGATACTTCCCACATAACCCAGTGCGACATACCGTTTAGTCGCAAACACAGACTAATAGCAATGGCGATATCGCCAGGGCTCGCAATGTTTTCCATCCACAAATACACGGATAGCGCCCCGATGGTGAAAATAAGAATGGCGTTAGCCATTTCCACACAGAATTCCAACACGGTGACCAAACGCATTTGCGGGTAAACCGTTTTAAGAAAACCATCCATGCTTTCTTTAGCGTAATCCGCTTCGCGGCGACTGTGTGAAAACAGCTTCACAGTGGTGATATTGGTATAGCTATCAACAATACGTCCGGTCATTAATGAGCGCGCGTCGGCTTGCTTTTGCGAGACTTCTTTTAGTTTAGGCACCAGCACTTTTAAAATGCCAATGTACACAAAGAACCACACGATAAGCGGCATGGCTAAGCGCCAGTCAGTGCTGAAAATAAGCACTACCATAGAGATAAAATAAACGCTGATGTACACCAGCAAATCGAGAACCTTGGTTACTGTCTCTCTTACCGAAAGTGCAGTCTGCATCACCTTGGTGGCCACACGGCCGGCAAACTCATCGTGAAAGAAGGTTAAACTTTGTCCAAGCAAATAGCGGTGCGCTTGCCATCTAATGCGCATGGGGTAGTTCCCCATCAAGGACTGACGAGAAAACAACGAGCGCAATAAAATAAACAATGGAATAAAAACGAGCACGGTTAAACCCATGCCAATGAGGGTAAATTTTTGGTCGGCTAAAAATGTGTCTCGGTTTTGATCAGAGAACCAGTCAACTAACTGCCCTAAAAAGCCAAACAACGCCACTTCTAACATGGCAACAATGGCACTTAGCACGGAAACAGTAAGGATTACGCCCCACATGCCTTTTGTGTAGTACTTACAAAATGCAACGATACCTGTTGGCGGTTGGGTAGGCGGCGTGTCAGGGAAAGGCTGGGTCAGCTTTTCAAAAAATGAAAACATGTAGAACTCGTTAGTTATTCAGTGACAGAGCACGTTTACGTATGCCCCAAAATGCTTAGGTCACAATTCTACACGATAACTGAAAGTGTGTTGAACTTTGCGGTGCTTTTTTACCGCAAAGCTCGTTTAACTTTAGTTAATATTTGGCACAGGCTGATACTTGGCGAAAATTATTATTTGGAGAAGCGCTTACATAAAACAACTCAACACTAAGCTAGTTTCCTGTCAGCCTTCACTCTGCAAAGCCTAACTTAGCGAGTATGCTTTCTACTTTTTCAACATGTTCAGCCTGCCATTGTTCAAGTGACATAGAGCCGTCTTTCTGGGCACGTTTTTGAGCAATGTCATAGGCTGCTAGCGCCTCATCTCTTGGAATTACTGCAATGCCCTCTTCGTCTGCAACAATGATATCTCCGGCGTGAACCGTTACACCTGCACAGGTAATCGGCTCATTTAACGGGGCTATACACTTTTTGGCTCCTGGCTTGGGTATAACGCCCCTGGCAAATACCGGGAATTTGTTGTCACGGGTTTCAGCAAGATCGCGTATAACACCATCAATCACGAAGCCTTTAATGCCGCGAGACTGGGCTATCGCGCAGACGTTACCACCCGCCACAGCGAATTCATCATCGGCTTCAACCACAATAACGTCACCGGGGCTTGCGCGATATATCGCCGCATGCAGCATAAGATGATCACCCGGCTCACACTTAACGGTAAATGCTGGACCCGCAATGCGTGGCATGCCTTCCCACAATGGTTTTATCGCATAGTGCATGAACTGCTCTCTTGGCAGCGCATCGGCGTACTCACAGGGTGATACGCTATCGAAAGGGGTATTGTGTAAGTCCATCGCCGTTCCTTGAATGTTTTAGTGTGTGAGAAAAAACACTATAGCGAAATTAGCCCTACAAGTTGTTACAAGCTGTGTATTTTCACTATAAACACTTTTTCTATCCCCCCCGCCATGCTAAAAATTAGTAAAAAGCGTGCACGCAATACGCCACACCATTCTTTCGAAGGGATGCACAGGTTTCGCAACGCACTAAAACAATAAGCGGCAAGTCCAAATGTCGCCCAATAAAATGAAAAGGAAAACTCGACATGTTACGTAGCGTTTTAAGCTTAAGCGTGGCACTGGCCCTCACGGCTTGTAGCCCACAAAATTCATCCACAGAACAACAGACACAAAGCGCGGCTACCGAAGAGGCTCAACAACAGCTTTCTTCAGGTGTCATTAAAGAAAATATGGATCTGTCTGTTGACCCGGGTGATGACTTTTTCCGCTACGTAAACGGCAAGTGGTTTGATAATTTTGAAATACCGGCAGATAAATCGAGCTACGGTTCTTTCGTAATTCTTCGCGATGAAGCACAAGATCACGTTATGGATATTATAAAATCGTCTGCCGAAGGCGACTTTAAAGCGGGCAGCGACGAGCAAAAAGTCGGTGATTTTTACCGTGCCTATATGGACATGGAAACCCGCAACGAACTTGGTATGACACCGCTAAAGCCTGAGTTAACTAAGATTGATGCCATTGAAGACTACACCGACCTTGCTGAGTATTTCGCTTATGCAGCTCGCTATGGCTACGGTACGCCGTTCAGCCTAACTCAATACCCTGATCTTAAGTCGCCAAAAGAATATTTGATGTACACGTGGCAGTCGGGCTTAGGCCTTCCTGAGCGCGAGTACTACTTCAAGGACGACGAAACATCACAAACCATTCGCGATGCCTACGTTAAACATATTCAAACCATGTTTGAGCTGGCGGGTTTCGACGCGCCTAAAGAAAGTGCGGATATGCTGTTCGCACTTGAGACTAAAATTGCTCAGCTACATATGAAAAAAGAGCAGGCCCGTAACTTTGCTGCCAACTATAACAAACTGACAATTGAAGAACTTAAAGCGTTAATGCCTAAGTTCGACTGGGACGCTTATCTTACTGAAGCAGACATTAGCGACATTCCTTCGCTAGGCATCCTGCAAAAAGACTACATGCAAAACATTGATGGCGTTATTGCAGAAACCTCACTGGAAGATTGGAAAACGTTCCTTAAGTGGGGCTTGTTAAATGCTTCAGCCAGTCGCTTAAATGCCGAGCTTGATGAAGCAAACTTCAATTTCTACAGCAAAGTGCTTCGCGGTGTTGAAGAGCAACAGCCACAATGGCGTCGTGCAGTAAGCCTTTCAAATGCTCATGTAGGCGAGCTAATCGGTAAGGTTTATGTAAAACAGCACTTCCCGCCTGAAGCGAAAGATCGCATGATGGAAATGGTTAATAACCTGTTGTTAGCTTACAAAGAAAGTATCGAAAATCTTGATTGGATGACAGATGAAACCCGTGCACAAGCACTAGACAAGCTATCTAAGTTTACCGTGAAAATTGGTTACCCAGACCAGTGGAGAGACTATTCAGCTCTGACAGTTAATGCCAGTGACCTGTTTGGAAACCTTAAGCGTTCTTCGGACGTGCTGTACGAAGAAATGCTTAAGAAACAAGGCGGCCCAGTGTGGACCCATGAATGGGGCATGACACCACAAACTGTTAATGCTTACTACAACCCACCGCTAAACGAAATTGTATTCCCTGCGGCTATCCTTCAACCTCCGTTCTTTGACATGAACGCCGAAGACGCGGTTAACTACGGTGGCATTGGCGCGGTAATTGGTCATGAAATTGGCCATGGTTTTGATGATTCAGGGTCAACCTTCGACGGTGACGGCGTTCTGCGAAACTGGTGGACTGATGAAGATCGCGGCGAGTTTGAAGCACGCACTGCGAACTTGATTGAACAGTATAACCAGTTTGAGGTTCTGCCTGACTTGCACGTAAACGGTGAATATACCCTAGGTGAAAACATCGGCGACCTTGGCGGAATCAGCATCGCACTTAAAGCTTACCACCTGTCTCTTGATGGTGAAGAAGCCCCTGAACTAGACGGTTTCACTGGCGACCAGCGTGTATTCATTGGTTACGGCCAGGTTTGGGCAAGCAAATATCGCGAAGAGGCGTTGCGCAGCCAAGTACAAACCGATACCCATTCACCTACGAAGTTCCGCACTAACGGTGCTGTTCGCAACGTACCTGAATTCTACGAAGCGTTTAACGTGACCGAAGAAGATGCGTTGTATTTACCACCAGAAGAACGCGTAAAAATTTGGTAATTCGCGCACATTGAATAGCGCATATAAAATTCGATAGCTAAAGCCCCATGTTTGCTTCACCAAACTGGGGCTTTTTTTGTCGTGTTGAAGTGTATGACCGAGCAGTTTCAAAAAGGCTAAATATGAATGTAAGAACAACTATTGTCTTTAGCAGCTTAGCGTTGATTTACCTGGCAACGCTGCCGCTTACCCCCTACGTGGCGCAATTCTTACCCAAAGCCCTGCCTATTGTGGTACTGGCAGTTTTCGCCTATACAAAACTTAGCGCCATGCCGCGATACATGGTGTTGGCGGCGTTACTTTTTAGTCTTGCCGGAGATGTTAGTCTGGCCTTGCCCTTTGCTGATAGTTTTATTACTGGCTTGGCGTGCTTTTTTGTTGCCCATTTAACGTATGCTATGTGTTTTGCGTTGCTGCATCGCCGCCTACAAGAAACGCCCGGCGACCATATCATTTCACGCAAACCAAAGTGGTTCATTAGTATTATTATGATTAGCTTTGCCGTAATGATGGCAGTGCACATTCTGCCAGCGTCGAAAGCCTTATTTTACCCTGTAGTCGCCTATATTAGCGTAATCACACTGATGGGTTTAACCGCAGTGTGGTTGGCTCAAACTAAGCTGATCGTAACCGGTGCGTTATTTTTTGTGATATCAGATGCCATTCTCGCCCAGTCGGTTTTCAAAACCCCGCTTCCACTGTCTACCATTTGGGTAATGACAACTTACTATGGTGCCCAATATTGCTTAACCATGGGGCTGGTTGATGGTTTTTTGAGAAAAGAGAATAGGCAGGAAGAGATTGGTCAGACCTAGTTAGACAACGACGTTAAAACGTCTATCGCCAAGTCGGCTTTTTCAGCTGGCACGAAAATATGGTCGTGATAATAAGCGGCCACCACGTTGGCGCTAATTCCTGCCTTACCCAGTGCGGTGGACATAGCTGCAGTCATGCCTACCGCTTCCAAACTAGAATGCACTTCACAGGTTATACAGCGGTAATAACCTTCAAATTGCAGATTAGCTTTCTCGGCTGCGGCAACCGGAAGAATAAGGGTGGTGCCCTCGCGTTCTTGAAACATCCCCTTAGCTACTGAAATTAACGCACTAGTTAATCTGTCAGCAGGCAAGGTAGTAAAAACGTAATTTTCACTACTCGCCACAGGATTCAGATTTTTCAGTAACACGCTCAAGTCAGTTTCAGCGACCACACTCACCTTCCATTGAATAACGTCAGTACTTAGATCTAAGAGCGCATATTAAAGCTTTCGGGCTCTAATACGCTTTCCTTTAATCTTACCTTCTCTAAAGTGCGCCATGGCTTTTTTCACGCTTCGCGTTTTCACTGCGACAAAACTCATGCTGTTCTGAACTTTAATTTTGCCCAAGTCGTCGCCAGGAATGCCCGCATCTTTGGTAAGTGCACCCACCAGATCGCCTGGGCGAAGCTTTTCTTTTTTACCCGCGCTTAGTGAAATACAGGTAAATTCAGGCTGAGTAATTTTGTTTTTATGAAAACGCAGGCTTTGTGCGCCTTTAAGTGGAATATCGCTTTCTTGCAATACTTCTATTTTTCGCAAGAAGTGCTCTTCGTCATCGCTGACTAGCGTTACCGCCATGCCCTGTGCGCCTGCTCGCGCCGTGCGACCAATGCGGTGAATATGGGTTTCCGGCTCTTCACTTACCGTATAATTAATTACGCAGGCAACATCATCAATATCCAGCCCTCGCGCAGCTACATCGGTGGCAACAAGTACTTGTAGCGCATCGCTGGCGAACTGCATTAGCACCGATGTGCGTTGATGCTGTTCCAAGTCCCCCTGAAGTCCAGCTGCGCTAAAGCCATCTTCGATAAGCTCCTCAACCACTTCATTTACCTGAACCTTGCGGTTACAAAATACAATGGCATTTTTAGGTTGGTAGTGGGTAAGTACCGCTTTAAGCGCCTGAGTGCGTGTGTGCGGGAGCACGTTGTAGCCCAATTGGGTGATAGCGGGTTTACTGTCTTGAGACTCAACTTTACAGGTTACCGGGTTGTGCAGGTACTGCTTGGCTACACGCTCAATTTGTTCCGTAAAGGTTGCAGAAAACAATAGGGTTTGCACTTGTTTTGGCGTTTGACCGAAAATAATGCGTAAATCGTCTTCAAAGCCCATATCTAACATGCGATCGGCTTCATCGAGGACACGCAACTTTACGTTACTTAGGTCAATTCGACGCTTTTCCACATGGTCCATTACGCGACCCGGCGTGCCCACAATGATGTGCGGGCTATGTTTCAGTGACTGAATCTGCGGCCCCATAGGCTGGCCACCACATAACGTGGTCACTTTAATATTACCGATGTTCTTAGCCGCCGAACGGCACTGCTGAGCCACTTGATCAGCAAGCTCTCGGGTAGGACAAAGTATGATGGCCTGCGTGGTAAAATCATTCACTTCTACGTGCTGTAAGGCAGGAATTACAAAGCACAGAGTCTTGCCGCTGCCCGTCTGCGCTTGGCCTATCACATCTTTCCCCTGCAACGCCTCAGGGAGCGATTGTGCCTGTATAGGGGAAAGTTGGTAAATGCCTTGTGAGTCTAGCGCCTTGGTGATGGCAGGGTTTATATCTAAGTGCTTAACTGTTTCAACTGTCATTAATTTGGGTTCCAAAGGTGCACTACACCATGTTCGGTATGATGAGCTATGCCGTATTCTTGGGACACCATGTCACTCCAGGAAGAAAGCTGCTCATTAAACTTGTCACTCATTTTCACACCGGCCGCCGCTAACTTGAGCTTCTCTAAAACTAAAACACAGGTGTCTTTCTTTGACAGTGCTAGGTAGGCCGTTGAAATGTCGTATTTACTCGATAGGGTTATTGTCTCACATTTAAATTGTTTTGGGTTACATCCAAAGTCAATTGCCCCCTGAGAACCGAAAATAGTATCAATTTCGTTGTTGATCAGTGCATCCACTAATGCCTGCCACGAATCATAGGCTTTTACTTTGAAGCCATGCTCTATCGCAACGTTATAGCGATAGTCTTCCAATAAGGTACCAACCCTAAAGTTCTTTGGTACGTTGGCAAAGGATTCAAAATAGGGCTTATCGATGCCGTACAGTCCATGAAGGTTTCTTGATACCGGCGTTACCCAGTGAAACACGCTTTCTCTTTCATGCGTGCGAATTACTGAGAATACCAATACGTTAGACTTGGTCATTGCTTCCTTTGCAATACGTTCCCATGGCGCGGAAAGGATATTCTGCTTTAGCGTCATCTCATCTAATATGTCTCTGACCAAGTCTGCAGCAATACCTTTAAGCTTTCCTCGCTCTCCCACCTCTGAAAAAAGTGGCACAATGTCGGCGATGACCCAAAGATTGTCGGTATTAGCATGCAGCTCACCTGCTAAGCTTAGTGTTCCAAAAGTAAGTATTGTGGCCGGGAAAGATGCTTTCAGTACATCCCGCATTGCGCTAGCAAGCAATGTGAAGTCATCTGAACCTTTGTATTGAGCAATCAGTTCGCTCAACCGCTCTGCAATATCGGCAGAACCTTCACTTTTGCTCAGTGCGATATAGCTCACTGCTATTGTCGTCGCCTGACTGCCCGCATTCGGCGTACAACGAACATTATTTCCACATTCAAAGGCAAATAGCGGCGTGATCCAATAATAACTATCTTCGTTATTTTCATCTCTGATCAAATTGATAAGGACGTCGGCACTATTCGATAAAGTGTTAGTAGCAGGCGTTAAATCAATGCCATTTTTTGATAAGGCATTTTTAAACACTGTGAGTGAGTAAGATTGAATACTCTGCTTCTCAGAGGGAGAAAGGGTACTTGGTAAATCGGGGGCGTGAGAGTAAGAGAATGCTTGTGCCCAAGTGGATGAACTCCACAGGGCACATAAACAGACAATAACAACAAAAACTACGCTTGAAATGCCTTTTCTAATTTCCACTGCAACGTCTGCCCCGCATAAAATGGAACCATATCGGTGCCATCAGCTAGGGTTACTTGTTCTGGCACCGTCCACGACTCTTTCACTAATGTCATTGTAGTCGTATTTCGTGGTAAACCATAAAAATCTGCACCGTAATGGCTAGCAAATCCTTCAAGCTTATCTATTGCGCCTAGCTGCTCGAACACTTCGGCATAAAGCTCAATAGCAGACCATGCGCTATAACAACCCGCGCAGCCGCAAGCATTTTCTTTTTTATGCTTGGCATGAGGTGCCGAGTCGGTACCTAGGAAGAATTTTTTGTTGCCGCTTGCCACCATATCGCGCAACGCTTTCTGATGCGTGTTGCGTTTTAGCACTGGCAAGCAATAGTTATGAGGGCGTACGCCGCCAACCAGTAAATCGTTGCGATTTAACAATAAGTGCTGAGGGGTAATGGTGGCTCCAACAAATTCGCTGGCGCCCGCTACGAAGCTTGCGGCATCTGCTGTTGTAATATGCTCAAACACCACTTTCAGCTTAGGGAATGCGTCAACGATAGGCCCTAAATGGGTATCAATGAACACTTTTTCACGGTCAAAAATATCAATGTGATGTTCGGTCACTTCACCATGAATTAGCAACAATAAGCCTTGCTCTTGCATGGCTTGAAATACAGGGTATAAAGCCTGAATGCCTTTCACAGCCGCATCAGAGTTAGTAGTGGCCCCTGCAGGATATAACTTACACGCTGTAACGCCCGCTTGCTTCGCATCAACAATATCTTGAGGTGTAGTTTGGTTAGTAAGGAATAAGGTCATTAATGGCTCAAAGCTACTGCCTTTAGGTCGCGCAGCTTCAATTCGCCCTTTGTACGCCATGGCCATTTCAGCATTAACCACCGGTGGTACAAGGTTTGGCATAACAATAGCACGCTGGAAACAACGTGCGGTTGCAGGCACTGTTTCAGCTAGCATTTCGTTATCGCGAAAGTGAAGGTGCCAATCGTCTGGCGTAGTAATGGTGAGCGTTTGCATGCCTTGTCTCTCTTAGTACTTATTCAAACAGAGGGGAAGATGCGCGCAATAATAGCACAATTCCCATTTTGCGCGCAGAACAACTCGCTCGAAAGTGGCTATGAATTCTCTTCGCCGTGCTCTACCCAAATAAGCTTGCTAACGTCGTACCCAGCCGATGTCGCTTTTTCTAGTAAACGGGTGCGGACTTCATCTGAAATAGAAGGTGTTCGCGCTAAAATCCAAAGGTAGTCTTTATCTGGGCCTGTTATCAAAGCATATTGATAACCTTCTTTATCTAGCTCCATAATTACATAGCTAGCGTAAAATGGGCCAAAGAACGATACTTTCAGATGCCCTGTCGTTTCAGACTCTACAAAATACGCTTTGCCCTCGGCTTCATCCCATGCATTTTCTTCTACTGAAAAACCGCGATTAATTACCTTAACCCCTCCGTCATCGCGCATGCTATAGGTTGCCGTAACTTCGCTTAATCCTTCTTCGAAGCTATGGTCAAAGCGCGCTATTTCATACCACTTCCCTAAATAACGAGGAAGCTCAAAACCTTCAACCGGCACTACCTTGTCAGGTACGCCAGTACAGCCAGACAAGCCCACACACACCATACCCGCCATAATCATTGAAACTAACTGCTTAAACATATGCCCTCTTTTCCTTGAACTCAGCTTTTAAAAAGCCCACTGATTAATTTACATACACGCCTACATCGCAAAAATGATCTTTATCGGCGCAGCAACACCATAAACCTTCAAGCTAGGCTAACGGTCGACAGTAAAAATACGCTCGCCTAATCAGACTTTTCTTATCGCTTGGACCATATTACAGTGCTGTTAAAACAAGCCTTGAGCTAATACAGGCCCTGCCCACTCGATATTCTCAAACAGGGAGAAAATGACATGAATGCACACTTTCCACACGCAAGCCGCTTAATATATGGATGCATGGGCTTAGGTGGCGGTTGGAACGACAAACCGGCAACCAAAGCCGATATAAGCCAAGCAAGAAGCATCATCGATACTGTGCTGAGTTTAGATATTAATGTGTTTGATCATGCTGATATTTATACGTTCGGCAAAGCCGAAACGGTTTTTGGTGAAGCGCTCAAGCAAGCGCCCGAATTAAAAGACAAAATGATTATCCAATCTAAATGTGCAATACGATTTGAGGATGATTTAGGACCAAAGCGTTACGACTTTTCAGCAAATCACATTCACACGTCGGTTGAAGGCATTCTCTCTAGATTAGGAATAGAACAGCTTGATATACTGCTGCTGCATCGTCCAGATCCACTTATGGAGCTAGACGAAGTCGCCGGTACACTGAAGCTGCTTCAGCAGCAAGGTAAAATAAAGCATGTTGGCGTTTCAAACATGCATGGTCACCAAATTAATTACCTGCAGTCTGCACTTTCCACACCTATTATTGCCAACCAACTTGAAATGAGCCTTGGCTTTAGAGACTGGTTAGAAGACGGTATTACTACCAACAGTGCTGCTAATCGCGATACAGGTTATGCGCCCGGCACACTTGAATACTGCATGATGAACAACGTGCAACTTCAGGCATGGGGAAGCTTGGCACAAGGTAGATACACAGGTGCAAAAGTTGAAAATAGTAATGACCGTGCAACAGCAGACTTAGTGGCTCAACTTGCAGGTGAATATCAAACTACACCTGAAGCGATTGTTTTGGCCTGGTTGATGCGACATCCTGCCAACATTGCGCCCGTTTTGGGCAGTACCAATATTGACAGAATTAAAGCAAGCCATAAGGCTGAAGATGTTCATTTAAGTCGAGAGCACTGGTACAAGTTATTTGAGGCTGCTCGCGGTCAAGAGATGCCGTAAGCATAAATATTAAGGAAATTAAGATGCTGAAAGGCTTTCACCACGTTGCTATCATTTGTAGTGACTACCCTCGCTCAAAGACGTTTTACACGGACGTGTTGGGCTTCTCGATTATTGATGAAAACTACCGTGAAGCCAGAGACTCTTACAAATGTGACCTCGCGTTACCTGATGGCAGTCAGATTGAGCTTTTTTCGTTTCCGGGGGCACCGAAAAGACCGTCGCGCCCAGAAGCGCAAGGACTTAGGCACTTAGCGTTCAAGGTGGACAACCTTGATGAAATGATTAACCACCTAACGAATAAGCGAGTTGAATGCGAGCCAGTGAGAACCGATGAATACACCGGCAAACGCTTTACATTTTTCCAAGATCCTGACGGTTTACCCCTAGAGCTATACGAAATCTAAAAATCGCGAAGCCGTGATAGAAGAATGCCGAATAAGGGTTCTCTTATTCGGCATTTTTATCAATAGCGATACAAACTATTATTGGTCGAGCATCCTGACTTCCCGCTGCGGGAACGGTATTTCAATATCATGCTGCTGAAGGGCATTAAAAATAGCTTGGTTTAGTGCATAGCGCACTTCGAAATGCCTTACAGCTGGCGCCCAAACCCGAATACCAAAGTTAATACTGCTGTCGCCAAAATTATCTACACCAATGGCGGGTGACTTTTCTTCGCTGACTCCATCTACCGTTTCAACAGCCTTGCGAATCACATCGATTACCTCATCGACCTTACTGGAATAGGCAACGCCAATTTCAAGTTCAATCAACATGTTCTCTGCAGAATTATGCAAGATTTCACCGACTATCAGTTTGTTGGGTATTTGGATGTGAACATTGTCTTCGTCAATAAGAATGGTATAGGGCAACATGACTTGATCGACCACCCCTGCAACACCACGCACGCGGATAGTGTCGCCAACAACGAAAGGACGGGTAATAATTATGGTAAAGCCAGCGGCATAATTGGCCAACATACCTTGAATAGCTAAACCTGCACCTAAACCAACAGCACCCACGGCGGCAATAAGTGGGGTTACGCTAATGCCCACATTACCTAATGCTATAATTATTACGATACCCAATACCACTAGCTTGCTGGCACCGCCGGTAAAGCGGCTCAGCGTAATATCGATATTTCTGCTGACCATCAGGTTTTCAACCATGTGGCCTATTTTATTGGCCACCCACCAGCCAAGCAGAAAAATAATGATGGCGCCTACAATTTGGAAACTGTAGGTCACTGCAAATTCTACAAGAGTGCCGTAAAGGGCTTGCGCTTGTTTTAACTCATCCATGGAACGTGATTAGACTAGAAACTGATAGGAATAACCGAAGCTTAAACAACAACGTGAGGAAAAACCAGTGCCGAGAGCAAGCCCGGCACGTTACGGTTTTAAGGAATAAAGAGCGAAAATTGCGTTTAGTTGGCGTATTCGCTTGCCTCAATTTCCGCTAAACGTTCTTTGGTAGGGTTCTTAATATAGTTATACACCAAGCCAACAAAGAGCACGGCAGCAAACCCCGTAGCTACCATAAAGCCATACTTGGCGTCGCCACCGTTGGCGTCGCTCACCAGGCCCATGATGAAAGGCCCTGCGGCCGCACCTGCTGCGGTGAAGAACAAGATTACTCCGGCTACGCTTCCGTGTTGATGTTTTGGGAAACAGCTTATGCCTTTTGAGTTAAAGGTAGGATAAATTACTGACATAAAAATGCCCGTTAGCGGGAATAGAAACAACGCAAGCTGTTTTCCGCCCCACAGACCAAGACCGAAACACAGTACAATAGCACCAGTGAACACCATAAGAACCAATGCCCAGTTGAAGTGAGACATCATCCAGATGCCTACGAAACGCCCTGCAGCACGAAGGATAAAGAATGCCGTTACCGAATATATGGCCAAGGTTTGAGAGAAGCCTTCAGTATAACAATCGTAGGTCGCTTTAAGCGTAGTCGCGTCGCACACTAAATAACTCGGCATCCACACATAAATGGCGCTTTCTGCGGCGACATATAAAAACGCGCCTACTGAAAATCCTAAAGCATAGGGGTTTTTCACTAAACTTAAGCTCTGCGCTATCGATACTTTCTTTTCACCTGAGGCTGTATCGCGAGTGTAAGCGGGGTATTTCACCAGCAAAGCACCGATTATAAGTAGCGTACAAACACCACCGGCGATTACATAAAGCCACTGCCATGCAACGCCTTGATGGATAAGATAAGCGACAATAAGAGGCCCGATAATTGCGCCAACGCCAAAGAAGGCTTCTGCACCATTCATAGTTGCTGTGTGCTGCTTGGTCGATGTTGAAATATCACCGATGAGCGCCAGCGCACCTGTTTTAAAGATGCCCACGGCAACGCCAGATAAGCTCATTAAACTAACAATCAACACAAAGTCGTTAGCAATTAAGAAGCTGTAGCATGCAAGGCCAAACAACGCTAAACCAATGATAATGGTAGGCTTACGGCCTAACTTATCAGCCAAAAAACCTAGGAAAAGACCCGATAAGGCAATTCCTAACATGGGGAGTGAATGCATTAAGCTTGCTTGAGCATTGGTGACAGAGAACGCCACTTTCACTTCTTTGATTATCTCGCCTACCGAGTCTGACGTCATCGCAAACATCATAAACATTAGGTAGGTTAGCCATCTGATAATTCTGCTACTAGGATCATGATTGGGCATAGTCTGTCTCACAAGCACGGTATGAAAGGCCTTGTTCAACCCTTCTAAACTTCACAAAAACACGTTAATCATTGCACGCATTCAGTAGGTCAAAAATAACGATGTAATAAACTTGATAAATGAGCTTAATCGTTTAAGATAAAAGTTAACAGAATTTAAAAAGCCTGTAAACCTGTTAATTAGGATAGGTTGTATGACGCACCTAAGCGTCGCACTTTGGAGTTTTCTATGAGCTATGCTGCTGACAGTGGTGTATGTTTAGACCGAATCTTGGCATCAACCGATTTATCTGGCCTAAGTAAGAAAGATGCAACAACTTTTACGCGTCGCTTGAAGGAACATTTTCCTCGTCTTTTTGACAAATATACCTACGTTTATGGGCACCAGTATGACTGCTACTTTCATTTACAAAAACTGGTTGAAATATTAAGAGACGGGTTAAAAAGCCGTAAACCAGCCCTCAAAAAGCTTGATAATGAAAGGTTAAAAAACCCGCTTTGGTATCGCGATGAACAGCAAGTCGGCATGGCCTGTTATGTTGACCTGATGGGCCCCACTCTGAATGACTTGCATGACAAAATTCCCTACTTTAAGTCTTTAGGCGTTACCTATGTGCACTTAATGCCTTTATACGATGCGCCCAAAGGGGATAGCGATGGAGGATATGCTGTGTCGGATTATCGCAAGGTTAATCCAACGCTAGGCACAGTGAAAGACCTGGAAAAGCTTGCTTCAGCACTTCAGAAAGAGGGAATAAATCTTGTTCTCGACTTTGTGTTCAATCATACCTCTGACGAGCACGCTTGGGCGAAAGCTGCACTGGCAGGTGAGAAGCAGTTTCAAGGCTACTACTACCTTTTCGATGACAGAACCATTCCCGATCAGTACGAACATACTTTAAGAGAAATATTTCCCCAGGTAAGAAGAGGTAGCTTTACCTTTAATGAACAGATAGAAAAATGGGTATGGACGACATTTAACAGCTTTCAATGGGATTTAAACTACAGTAATCCTGAGGTGTTTAACGCTATCACGTCTGAAATGTTGTTTCTGGCCAATATAGGTAGCGCTGCACTGCGTTTAGATGCGTTGGCCTTTATTTGGAAAGAGCTAGGTACTAACTGCGAAAATCAGGAAAAGGCCCACGTACTTATACAAGCGTTCAACTGTTGCTTACAAATTGTAGCGCCTGCCGTGGTCTTTAAGTCAGAAGCCATCGTGCACCCTGACGAAGTACTTAAGTACATCGAAAAAGATGAGTGTCAGCTATCCTACAACCCTTTGCTAATGGCACTGCTATGGAATTCGTTAGCCACGCGTAAAACCCGTTTGCTTACGCGCTCAATGAAAAAGAGCTTCTCTATTTCTGAGAACTGCACATGGGTGAACTACGTGCGATGCCACGACGATATCGGATGGACCTTCGACGACGCGGTAGCCAACGAACTGGGTATTAACGCATTCGATCACCGCCATTTTCTTAATCAATTTTATACCGGTCGTTTTGAAGGAAGTTTTGCCAACGGCGTGCCGTTTGCTGAAAACCCTTCTAACGGCGATTGTCGTGTGTGTGGTTCACTAGCCTCTTTATGTGGGCTAGAAGGCGCGCTTAAATCCAACGATTCAAAAGGCATTGATGACGCTGTGAAACGAATGATGCTGCTTTACGGTATCACCTTTAGCATTGGAGGTATTCCGCTACTTTACTCTAGTGATGAAGTAGGCAAGCTTAATGACTACAGCTATCGATTTGATGACACCAAAAAGCACGACGACAGATGGGTAAACCGAATTGCTGTTACCCGCGCAGATACGGAATTGGCGCTAGGAAACACGTCGCCTGCCAACCCTACAGAGACTGCGAGCCTTCGCGTGTTTAACGGATTGCGCAAAATGATAGCAATTAGAAAGCAGAATGCGATTTTCGGGCAGTCTAGCACCCAAATTTTAGATGCCGATAACCATCATTGCTTTGCTTTTCTTCGGGAAAATACACAGGGTCACAAGCTGCTTGTGATATGTAACTTCAGTGAGCACCCTCAGACCATTCAGCGTAGCCTTTTGGCAACACTAAAGGGCGCATCAGGCCGAGATTTGCTAACTGATGAAACTGTCGAAATGAATGCTTCACCACTATTGCTTGAGCCTTTTCAACAAATGTGGCTTCTTACTGATTAGAGCTCGAGCTTTCGCCATATCTTGCTAATTGCTGTTTGAAAAGTGGTTAGCAAGTTATCCGCAGCTTAGTCGCCAAATTAATTATCTTTACTGCCAGTGACTTATCGAATAAGTCATTTTTTCACAGGCACGCCAATAAATACCCACTATACTTTTTATAGTGAATAGATAGTTCACATAGCTTCCGAAGGACTTTGGTAGCCTAGCCTGTGTTTGACTGGCTCTCAAACTGATTGACGCGGAAGTAGCACTCTTCTTGTTGTGTGTGGTTTGTTTCTTGCTTCACGCAGAGGTATTACACAGCGGGATTCGACTTATGTCATATGGATATGTTTAACATGGTAACGGATAAAACGATGCAAAGTGATAGTGCTTTGGAATACATGTGCCCGTATTGCGGCGCAATAAATGACTTCCAGCTAGAAACAGTTCGCGACATGTATCACGAACAGCATGAATCTTGTGGGTGCTGTAACAAAGTACTCAGTTTAACGGCGGCCAATGGTATTGGTGGCCGTATCAATTTGATTGTCGATTCACTGGATGCAGAGCTTGTTATCAAATAAAGCGCGTTGGAAAGCGTAGCAAAATGTTAGCAAACAAAAAGCCGCTTCATGAGCGGCTTTTAAAGTTCTTGAATAAAGTTCCGAAACAGGAATTTCAACAAGCATCAACTACCGAAAGAACTCTCGTTTCAATTCATTATCAGTAAGGAAACGGCCGCCGAGCGCAGACGTTTTCGTATATGAATTAGTATCACGGATCCCTCTCGCCTTAACGCAATAGTGCGTGGCGTTAATGCTCACCGCTACGTCTTCAGTATTGGTCAACGTCTGCAACGCAACTAACACTTGTTGAGTTAAACGCTCTTGTACCTGTGGACGTTGAGCAAAGAAACCCACAAGACGGTTAATCTTTGAAAGGCCGATTACTGTATCTTTTGGAATATAAGAAACGGTTGCCGTGCCATCAATAGTAACAAAGTGGTGTTCGCAGGTGCTGGTCAGGCTTATATCAGATACCTGTACAGGCTGGTCAATCTGCATTTTGTTTTCAATGGCAGTAATCTTAGGAAATTTGCGGTAGTCCAATCCACCGAAGATTTCATTAACATACATTTTAGCGATTCGCGTGGGCGTATCACACAAACTGTCGTCAGTTAGATCAAGGCCAAGCGTGTCCATTACGTCACGCATAGCACTTTCAATTCGTTTGCGCTTTTGCTCGTCAGTAAGACCATTAGCCACCATAGGTGTTTCTAAACCTTTAGCTTCTAATGCTTCTCGTACACGTTGTGCTGGCTCTGAAATAGAGGGGTCTAGTGCGTCGCGCACAATTACCGCTTCTTTTGCTAACATTACTTTATCCGTAGTTACTTCTTTTTTGATCTTGTACGAGCATGAGTTCGTTACAGATCGATTACTTGGCAACATGACTTTTATTTAATGTCATTGCTACCGACTGTGCATTTGGCACAGAATAATAAAACCGTTACCTTTTACGAAAGAAGGACATCATCTTGAATTCACCTGTGTTAATTACAGGCGCAAGCCAACGTTTAGGCTTAGCTATGGCCAATAGTTTACTTGACCAGGGCCACCACGTTGTCGTGACTTATCGAACACTTCGTCCAAGTATTTCAATGCTTGAGGATAAAGGTGCTACAGTCTTACAGGCGGATTTTAGCACTGAGGCGGCTATTGATCGAGCAATTGATGAGATTAAGGCAATCAGTAAAACCTATCGAGCGGTGATCCACAACGCGTCAGATTGGGCGCAAGAAAAAGATAACCATGACAAGCATAGCTTGATTGAACGAATGATGTTGGTCCATGCTGTTGCCCCTTACCGCATAAACTTGGCACTTGAAAAGGCTCTTTGTGATTGCGACGTTCAATCTGACATTATTCATATGACTGACTACGTTCAAGAAACAGGCAGCGAGAAACACATGGCTTATGCGGCAAGTAAGGCAGCCCTGCACAACCTGACCCTATCATTTGCTAAGAAGCTCGCACCAAAGGTAAAAGTAAATAGCATTGCCCCAGCTTTGCTTATGTTCAATGAGGGTGATGACGAAGCTTATAAGCAAAAAGCGTTAGAAAAATCACTATTAGAGATAGTACCGGGGGCGCAAGAGGCCGTGAAAGCCGTGAACTATTTATTTGATAGTGACTATGTGACAGGGCAAACCCTTCACCTCAACGGTGGGCGGCATTTGAAATAAAAACCGCCCCCTTTTCGTTCATTTCAGTTTTCCTTATGGCTTAAAGTAATCGTCACCGCCAATTAATTTCATCGCCATTTGCCTTGGTCTCATGCTGAGGCATGGCTATAATCCGAACCCTATTTCGTAGCTATTTGGAATTTTACTATGCACGGCAACCGTACTATGGCGCCTGAATGGCATAACATTGATGCTGTTATGTTAGCGTGGCCTCATGCGCAAACCGACTGGGCTCCATGGTTAGAAGACGCGAGAGCGACGTATCTGAACGTGATTGCTGCAGTAAACCGCAACGATGCGGGTGTGATTTTATTATGTGCGCCGAGTGACGTAGACGATCTTAATTCTCGTTTACCAGAGAACGCTCGAGTGCTTATTGTTCCTGCCTCATTTAACGACACATGGATGCGCGACTACGGCTTCATCACTTGTAAAGACAGTGAAGGCAATGGCTCGCCGGTAGAATTTCGCTTTAACGGTTGGGGCAAAAAGTTTAACGCCGCTGAAGATAATCTGGCGAATCAGCGTTATCTTGCCAGCATGTGTAAATCTGTACTTCGCAGCAGCCCAATTGTGGCAGAAGGTGGCGCGCTGGAAATTGATGAAGGCGGACACCTATTAAGTACTGCCCAGTGTTTACTTAACCCTGAACGTAACGGTGATATGTCGTTAAGTGCTTACGAAGATGCATTTAAAGATATGCTAGGCTGCAGCAAAGTTACTATTTTGCAACATGGTCATTTAGAAGGCGATGATACTGACGGTCACATCGACACATTAGTGCGTTTCACGCCGAACAAAGGCCTAGTGATCCAGGCGTGTAACAACCGTCCTAATGACAGTCACTTTGAAGGGTTGAAAGCGTTGTGCGACGAGTGCGCCCTTGAGCTGCCTGAGCATGAACAGTTTCATCTGCCGCTGCCTAATATTGTAAATGACGAAGGGGACCGCCTGCCGGCATCGTACGCAAATTACTTAATTTGTAACAACGCAATATTATTGCCTGTTTACGGTGAAGAGGAAGACGCAGAAGCCATTGAGACTGTACAAAGAGCACATCCCAATCATATTGTTGAACCAATCGATTGCAGTGTACTCGTAAGACAATACGGCAGCTTGCATTGCATTTCCATGCAGGTTCCCACAAATACATTAAAAGATTCGATTATCACCACCTTAAAGAAAGGAGTGTCATTACATGCGCCCAGCTAAGCTAAAAGTGGGTCTGGTACAACAGGCCGTTGCCGATAACGATAAAGCAACGAACTGGAATAAAAGTGCCGAGCAAATTGCCAAATTAGCCGCTGAAGGATGCGAGTGTATTTTGCTTCAAGAACTACACAGCACCCTGTATTTTTGCCAGCAAGAAGATACTGACGCCTTTGATTTGGCTGAACCAATTCCTGGACCTGCGACAGAATTTTTTGGTGAACTAGCCGAAAAACACAATATCGTGTTGGTGACATCTTTATTTGAAAAGCGCGGTTCAGGTTTGTATCACAACACCGCAGTCGTGTTCGACCGCAGTAAAGAAATTGCGGGCAAATATCGTAAAATGCATATTCCTGATGACCCAGGCTTTTACGAGAAGTTTTACTTCACACCGGGCGATATGGGCTTCACGCCTATTGAAACCAGCGTAGGTAAACTTGGCGTATTGGTGTGTTGGGACCAGTGGTATCCAGAAGCGGCGCGCCTAATGGCGATGGCAGGTGCGGACTTGTTGTTCTACCCTACCGCAATCGGCTGGGATTTAACTGACACAGAAGAAGAACGTACCCGTCAGCATGGTGCATGGGAAACCATTCAGCGCTCTCACGCTGTGGCAAACTCAGTACCGGTTATCGTGGCAAACCGCACTGGATTTGAAGCGTCACCTGTTGAAGGTGATCCAGGTATTCAGTTCTGGGGACAAAGCTTTGTAGCAGGCCCGCAAGGTGAGATTTTGGCCAAAGCCGAAGCTGAAGGTGAAACCACGCTAACCGTAGAGCTTGATATGGAACGTACCGAACAGGTGAAGCGCATTTGGCCTTACTTCCGCGACCGCCGCATAGACGCCTACGACGAACTAACCAAGCGCTGGCGCGACTAACCCGAATAATGGGGTCAGAGTACATTATTTGAAACAATGGGGTCAGTGTACATTTTCCGAGACAAATCTATGTCACAAAATGTACTCTGACCCCTTTTTTAATTCTGCCGCGGTGGAAATGTACTCTGACCCCATTTTGGTGGTTCATACTTTAAATATAATCTTGTCGTAGAGCATGAATACCTGTCGTGAGCGTTTGGGCAGAAGCGTTAGCATTACCTCTTCATCTATATCCAGCCCACCAGTGAACTGACCAAAGGCTGGCATCACAAATACATTTTCGTTGTTAGTAAAGCATTTGCCTGAGTAACGGCGGCGAGTAATGGTTGTGCGCTTTTTGGGGTGATAATGGCCAATAACCTGAGCACGAGTTTCACTCGTTTCTACTTCGTGCCTGAATACCATATTATCTAACACTATTTCAAAACACGGCGTACCCGGTATGCCGTCGGGTAAATCTGGGTCATGATTACCTTCTACCCACATCCACTCGTTCACATTGTCAACAAGCCTACATAAGTGCTGACGGTCCTCAGTGGTCATGCGCGACATGCTGTGTTTGTCGTGAAAGCTGTCACCTAAGCTGATTACTCGCAGTGGCTTGTAATCATCGATGATGCTCTCTAATCGCGTTAACGTAGCGGTGGAATCCAAGCTCGGCAACGGGTTCGCATAACTGCGTAAATAACTGCCTTTTTCTAAGTGGAGATCAGACACTACAAGCCAATCGCATGCGGGTAAATACGCCACACCGCGCGCGTCTAACAGCCACAAGTAGTCTGCATATTTTGTGATAGTGATGTGGCGCTGGCTTACTTTTTCGGTTAGCCACGCGTCAGTTATTGCCAAAATTTCCTCTTTTGCTCTTCGTTTGTGATTTTTTATTATCGGTTTGAAACCGCTCGTTAATTTTGCGGGACTACGCTTCGTAGCCTCCGCATTCTGACCGCTCTAGTTAGTTGAGCAAGGTATCAGGCGTGAAGTGCATCGCCAAGATATGAAAGCGAAGCCTAAAGGTCGTGTTTATCTTCACGTTATTCAACGCTAGCCCCTGATAACAATGCGCGCACTTCATCTAACATGGTTTCAGCTTCGGCATATAAATTAGCTTGCTCGATGATAGCCTGTGCGCCAGCGCCTTTCACTTGTTCACTACGCACATCCAGCACTATTGGAATGGCCATGGGCGACGGCTTTTCAAGATTCACTAATGTCGCTGAATCTACATAGCGGATAAGTAAATTAGCGAGTCGCCGTAAATCAAGTAGCTCACGTTCTGCATCGGCCCGAGCTACTTTAAGTAAGATATGGTCGCGGTCGTGTTCACGCAACGTATCGTAAATAAGGTCCGTGGAGAACGTGACCTGCTTCATGGTTTTTTGGCTGGCGTGATAGCGCTGTTCAGTGAGCCCACTCACCACCGCCACTTGCCTGAACGAGCGCTTAAGCATAGGTGCCTGCAACATCCAGTCTTCTAACTCGTCCCCTAAAATATCTGGTTGGAATAGCTGCTGGAGCTGCCCTTGTGTGATGGCGTTTACTGAAGCCACCGATAATCCGTAATCGGTCACGCTGAAGCTTAAAGGCTTAATGCCCATTTTTTCCATTCGTCGCGTTAGCAACATACCTAAGGTTTGGTTCGCTTTGCGTCCGTCGAAGGTGTAGTACAAGGTATAGTGCGCCTGTCTAAACGGAAATTGTTCTACAAGCACGTTGTCAGGACTAGGCAATTGAGAAAACGCCTGTTGAAGTTTAAGCCACTCTTGTACCTGTGCAGGCAGTGCTCTCCATGATTTCTGAGTAGCCAAAATTGCCCGTACCCCTTCCGCCAAATAGGTAGATAGCGGCATTTGGCCACCCGCATAGCTTGGTATTTTCGGCTCTTTTGCTTTTGCAGGCTTAGCGTGTAGTTGCATGTCGCGAATAGCCTCAAAACGCAATACTTCTCCTGCAAAATAGAAGGTGTCTCCGGGCGTTAACTGCTGAGCGAAATACTCTTCTACTTCACCAATTATCTTGCCCTGATTTCCTCTTCGTATACGCTTTACTTTAAGCCGACCCGCTTCAACGATTGTGCCGATATTTTGTCTGTGCCGTTGAATAACCCGCCGATTCGCTGGCGAGTAAGTGCCATCGTCGTTTTTCGTCAGCCGCTGATATCTTTCATACGCATTAAGCGCACTGCCCCCGTCTTGGGTAAATTGCCATAGTTTGTCGAAATCATCTCTATCGAGCCCTTGGTATGGCGTGGCGGTAAGTATCTCTTTATACAAGGTATCTGGGCTATCAGCCCTACTACACAAGCAGTTCAATATAAATTGCGGGACAATGTCCAGTGCCCCTGGCTGTGGGCTTTCCCCGTCTAGCTCCCCTTTTTCAATAGCGGAGATCGCCGCCTGACATTCCAGCGCTTCAAAACGGTTTGCCGGTACGAGCAACGCTTCACTTGGCTCGTCGAGCCTGTGGTTTGCTCGCCCTATCCTTTGCAGCAGCCTGCTTACACCTTTAGGTGCGCCAACTTGTATGACCTTGTCTACATCACCCCAGTCGATACCTAACTCCAAGGCCGACGTACATACAATTGCCCTCAGCATGCCGCTTGCCATCATGGCTTCGGTCTTACGACGCTGCTCTTTGCTCAAGCTGCCGTGATAAAGCGCAATGGGCAGCGCAGCCTTGTTTGCCTCCCACAACATTTGAAACAACAGCTCTGACTGAGCTCGCGTATTCACAAAAACCAGCGTGGTTTTGGCGTTTTCAATAGCCTGATAAATATCATCGATGGCGTAGCGAGCCATAAAGCCGCCAAAAGGCATGCGCGCTTTAGAGTGCAGCATTTCCACCTTAGGTTTTTCACCCGCTTTCACTTTTACAATATTAGCTACACCGTCACTGCCAGCCAGCCACGCACCTAGCGTTTCGGGAAAAGCGACGGTGGCTGATAAGCCAATACGCTTACAATGCGGTGATAGAACGCTTAACCGCGCGAGGGCGAGTGAAAGAAAGTCTCCGCGCTTGTTGGCCATTAAACTGTGCGTTTCGTCGATGATCACGCGTTTAAGCTTGCCAAAAAGCTTATCGGCATCGGCGTAGCTCAACATCAGCATGAGCGATTCTGGTGTGGTAAGCAGTATGTTTGGCGGCTTTTTACGTTGACGCTGGCGCTTATGAGAAGGCGTGTCGCCAGTACGTGTTTCTGCCGTTATCGGCAGCGCCATCTCTTCAATGGGCTGTAACAAATTACGATGAATATCTTGCGTGAGTGCTTTCAGCGGCGATATGTAAAGGGTATGTAGGCCGTTGAACCCATCCTTTTCTTTTCCTTTTGTTGCCTGTTTGTTTATTGCTTTTGTTTCGGCTTGTTCACTGGTTCCGGTCTCCTTAACAAGCTCCCCGTTTTCCGACATCTCTGCAAGTTCACTCGTACCGAATGCCTCAGCAAGCTCGCTCATACCAAATGTCTCTGCAAGTTCGCTGTTTTTCGACATCTCAGCAAGTTCGATTAGGCTAGGTAAAAAGCCAGACAGGGTTTTGCCAGCGCCGGTTGGCGCAATCAATAATGTACAGTCATGCTGGTCTTTCTCCACCAGCATGGTGTGTTGATAATCGCGTAGTTGCCAGCCTTTTTGTTCAAACCAATGGGCAAAGACTGAAGGAAGTGGAGTCATTGATGGTTCTTGTTAATACTTTTAGCACTTATACGGCAAAACCTTGGTTAGGTTTACTTGTCACGCCTTACGATAGATGCACAATGTAATCATCCTCAGCGCGTTTAATGTTTAGATACATTTTTCACTTCGACCTTATGCATTTTCTTAGCGTAAACTTCAGCGCAGAGTTTTTGACCTTCTTATGCTTCACGAATTAGCGATTTTCTTACAAGGACCGTACATGCGAATTCATTCAATAGACGCCGTTAGAGGTTTAGCCATTCTTGGCATCTTATTCATGAACATTACGTTTCACCAAAACGGTTACGCTAACTATGCATTTTTTGAAGAGCCGCTATTATCAGACACGGTTATTTCACTTTTTAACACGCTGTTTTTGGATGGACGATTTCGTTCTCTGTTCTGCTTGCTGTTCGGTGCAGGTCTGGCAATTCAATTTGAGTCCTGCGAAAAGCGCGGACACCATTTTTTAGATTTCTCACAAGCCAGACTTAAGTGGCTGTTTGTATTTGGGCTACTGCATGGCGTATTTATTTTCAGCGGCGACATTTTGCTTTATTACAGCCTGTGCGCATTTTTTATTTTAAAACACTTCACGCTCCCTCAAGATGAACTCAAAAAGAAAAGTATTCATTACCTTATTGTGGGAAGCGCAATTATGTTAGTTGGTGGGCTCGTCATGGCGTTTGTGTTCGACATGGGGGCTGAACTGCCAACGCGACCCAGTGAAACATTTAACGAAGAAGTCGCCTTGTGGCAAAGCGGCTATTTAACGCAACTTGGTATTCAAGCGTCATTTATGCTGTCTACGGTTATTGTCGCGCCATTCACTATGCTGTGGCAGTCTATGGGGCTTATGATGTTTGGCGCTTATTTGTATAGGGCAGGCTTTTTCAATCACGGCTTCTCGTCACTGATATTTAAGAAGTTAGTATTGGTTGCTATCGTCACATCCATCATTACTGCACTTCCGCAATTTTTATTCGAACAGGTAACATTAGATGTGATTCCCATGTTCACTAGCATTCCAGCCATTTTCTGTGCTTTGGTATACGCTCACCTATTGATAAACATAAGACATACTTCGACGTGGTGGTATCAGTCGCTTATAAACTGCGGCAAAGTTGCGTTCACGCTCTACCTAACCCAATCAATAGCACTCGCTGTGCTATTTCGCATCGTCATGCCCGCTTATTTTCCAAACTTTATTTACAGCGTAACGTTGCTTGATTTGCTTCTGGTCACCATTACCTTTACCGCAGTACAAGTTATTTTGGCGAACGCCATTACTAAGCACTTCAACCAAGGTCCCTTTGAAGCCCTATGGCGAAAAATGTATTTGCGCAGTTTTCACAAAAAGCAAAAATTGAAACATGATGAAGTAGAGCAGCTCACCTGAGGCCATGTCGCTTGCATCTTGAAAATTGTGTCTATACTGAACGGTAAACGTAACCTAAATAAGTAGGCCTGCTAAGCTTTACTCAATGTTAAAGGTTAGCAGGTCCAATGGCTTTTCCTTAGCCATTGAGGTAAATAGGCATGATACAAAATCAACGTCGAGTAGGGCTATTTTCAATAGTAGCGGTGATGATAATTCGGCACCTTTTCTGTCAACAAGCTTTTGGAAGTGTGTTGGACAGTGCGCAAACATCACAGCTCCCCCCTAGCAGTTACGAAGTTAAGATAGTCGAAAGTAGTGAGCTCGACTATGCCTCTCATGCCTATTACTCTGCATTACTTAAATTAGCGCTTAGCAAAACAGAAGACCCTATTAAACCAACATATCTCGTAGAGAGTAGCGGCAATTTGGTGCAAGAACGCGTTCTGCGCCAACTAAACCAAGAAGGGGGAATTGACGTTTTTTGGACAGTGACGTCAAAACTACGTGAACAGCAAGCCATTCCGGTGCGGGTTCCTCTATTGAACGGAATCATGGGCTATCGCGTCTCTTTGATCCGCCAAAGTACTCTACGTGAGTTTAACAATGTTCGTAGCGCGCCTGACCTAAAGCGATTTATTGCAGGTCAAGGTCACGACTGGCCCGATTTTCAGATTCTAGAGCACAACGGATTTACTACGTTAGGAACCAGTAATTACGACATTATCATTGAGCTTTTAAAGGCTGGTAGAATTGATTACTTTCCACGTGCGGCTCATGAGGCGGTGGTAGAGGCGAAATCACTAAACGACCCAGACATTATCATAGAGCCTTCAGTTTTATTGTATTACCCGTCTTACATGTTCTTCTTCGTTTCACAATCGAAACCTGAATTAGCGCAGCGCATAGAACGGGGATTAAATATTGCTCGACAAGACGGAAGCTTCGCCGCGTTATTTGAAAAGTACATTAGTTTTAAAGATATTGAAAAAGCGCTGAAGCTTTCAGAGAGAACCGTACTCAAACTTAATAATCCACACCTCTCCGAAGCGACGCTCGAGGCAACAGCATCAGAAGCCCAACAACTTGAGGTTGTACAATAGGTAGCTCGAATAGCACGTTATAAGACTACAGCATCCTTATCAGTGTTACTTCTCATCAAGGAAAGTATTCCATTGATTCAACCGCACATGTAATGTGAGAGACTTTTAAAGTGCCTCTTCCGAAGCTGTATCCAAGTCCATATCTACTGCGACAAACAAAGTGCTTAAGCGCTTTACAGTTCGAAAAAATCCTCAACGAACGAATATCAAATGGTCGATTTTAGGTACTCACTACGTAGTAAGAGCATTGTTTATTTCGTGGAAATTATGTGTAGTGCATCCATCAACATGGCTTAAAGCTGACGACACTGGCCTGTATTGCGAGCCGGGTGAATTCTATATTGACCCGATGAATGAAGTGGCCACAGCACTGGTCACTCACGGACACGCTGATCATGCTCGCGCAGGCCACCACAGTGTCTATGCCAGCGCAGAAACACTGGCCATTATGAAAACCCGCTACGGCGATGAAATGGCAACACACCAACACGCCATAACGCTAGGTAAGTCAGTGACATTTAATGACGTTGCGGTCACTTTTTTCCCCGCCGGACACATTTTAGGCTCTACTCAAATTCTTATCGAATATGCAGGTTATCGCGTTGTAGTTTCCGGCGACTACAAACGTCGCCACGATCCTACCTGCCCGCCGTTTGAAGTTGTCCCTTGCGATGTATTGATTACCGAGGCCACTTTTGGCCTTCCTGTATTTAAACATCCACCTATAGAGCACGAAATAGATAAGCTCCTTCACTCGTTACGTGTTTTTCCCGAACGATGCCACCTTGTTGGTGCGTATGCCCTTGGGAAATGCCAGAGGGTTATTTTAGCGCTACGTGAAGCGGGGTACGAAAAGCCCATCTACTTACATGGTGCGCAGCTAAAGCTATGCGATTTATATGAACAGCTTGGAATAAGTCTAGGCGCTTTAATTCCTGTATCCGACGTCGCAGATAAAAAAGCACTGGCAGGTGAGATTGTATTAGCGCCCCCCTCGGCATTGGCCGACAGGTGGTCGAGAAGCTTACCCAATGTGCGCCCTGTTATGGCGTCTGGCTGGATGCAAATTCGCGCCCGTGCGAAGCAAAGAAATGCCGAACTACCGCTTATTATTTCCGATCACTGCGATTGGCCAGAATTATTACAAACCATTGAAGAAGTGAATCCCAAAGAAGTATGGGTGACCCACGGTAGAGAGGACGCGTTAATGTATCAAGCTGAAAAAATGGGGTTCAAAGCTAGGGCATTATCGCTTGTCGGCTACGATGAAGAAGAGCAAGGAGGCGACTAATGAAAACATTTAGTAATTTGCTTGAGCAACTTTATTACACGTCGGGAAACAAAGCCAAAGCGCAACTCATTGCTGATTACATTGCCAACACACCTGACCCTGATCGTGGCTGGGCTATAGCCGCTATGGCCGGTACGTTGCGATTCGATTTTTTTAAGCGTAACACTGTGAAAAAGCTCATTACCGAACACACTGACTCTGCACTTTTTGCAATGAGCTACGATTATGTGGGAGAGGTTAGCGAAACCGTGGCGCATTTATGGCCTTACAGTGAACCTACGGATAATCTTCCAAGTCTTACTGAAGTCGTAGAAACCTTTGCGTCTGTGAGTAAACAGAAGGTGTCGGAAACGCTAGCCAACTACCTGACGATAATGACCCCTGCACAGCGCTGGGCTTTATTGAAACTTGGCACCCGCGGATTGCGCATAGGCGTGTCGGCTCGCTCCATTAAACAAATACTGGCCGATTATGGCAATAAAGATATCAAAGAAATTGAAACGCTGTGGCACGCGGTTACACCACCCTACACCGACATGCTTGCTTGGCTAGAAGGCAAAGCTGACAAACCTGACATTGAAAATGCAGTTACTTTCCACCCCGTGATGCTCTCCCACCCTATTGAGGACAGCGATATTGATGCTTTTACGGAAAACACGTGGCAAATTGAAAACAAGTACGACGGTATTCGTGTTCAGCTTGCTGTTAAATCGGAGCCTATTGCCAGTAAATGCGCCACAAGAAAAGACCAGAACGATAACAAAAAAGGGCAAACAACAGATGAAGAGACGCCGGATAAGGCGCTTTTCTCACGCACAGGAGATGACATTAGCCATTCTTTTCCCGACCTACTTGAAACGGTAAAAGGAAATATGGTGCTAGACGGTGAACTACTGGTTATTCATAACATAAAAGGCGACGCTTATGACGCTATGGCTTCACAGCCGAATGTCGACACATTCAATGCACTTCAGCAACGCCTCAACAAAAAAAAGCCAAGTAAAGCACTGCAAGCGTCTTCACCTGTTGGACTTATTGTCTACGATGCCTTGGTGCTAGATGGCAAAGATTTAACTGAGAAAACGTTGAAGGAACGTCGCCAGGCGCTCCACGAATGGTTTAACCATAACAAAAGCGAGCGCTTGTTTTTATCGGAAACCCTTTCTGCGAGCTCTCCTAAAAGCCTTCGTGAACTTCATGCCCGCGTTTGTCAAAATCGCGCGGTGGAAGGGTTGATGATAAAGCGCTTAGATAGCAAGTACATCCCCGGCCGTCCCAAAGGGCAATGGTTCAAGTGGAAGCGCGACCCGCTGGTGGTTGATGCGGTAATGATGTACGCGCAGCGAGGGCACGGGAAACGATCGAGCTTCTATTCCGATTACACGTTCGGTGCATGGGAAGACGACCAGCTTCTGCCAATAGGAAAAGCATATTCTGGATTTACCGACGAAGAACTTAAGAAGCTAGACAACTGGGTACGGCGCAATGCAGTGGGACGCTTTGGCCCTGTGCGGGAGGTAAAGAAAGATCTGGTGTTAGAAGTGGCTTTCGACGCGGTTCACCCTTCCTCAAGACATAAATCGGGGGTAGCGCTGCGCTTCCCTCGCATTCACCGTATTCGTTGGGATAAACCCGCCGCCGAAGCTGACACGCTAACCAACGTTAAAGCGTTAATCGAAAACTAACCACGTAAAAATACTTCCTAAGTAAGAAAAAATCGCTGAAAATGAAGTTTTACAGATGACCTCGGGCGGATTGCCTGAAGAGAACAAAAATAGGAAATCGCCATGCCTAAGGCTAGTGAAATCAAAAAGAATAACACCGTGGTATTTGACGGTAAGACCTGCATAGTTAGAGACATAGAACGTTCTGTACCCCAAGGTCGTGCAGGTGGCAGCATTTATCGCATGCGCATGTATGACGTCGTCACAGATGCTAAGTACGACGAAACATTTAAAGACTCAGACACATTAGATATGGCTGATTTAATTCGTCGTCCGGCAATGTTTTCTTATGTTGATGGTGACGAATACATTTTTATGGATAAGGAAGACTACACGCCTTATCACTTGAACAAAGAAAGTATTGAAAATGAGGCGCTATTCATTAATGAAGACACCGACGGTATTCAGGTGGTTATCGTAAGTGAAGTGCCAGTAGCGCTAGATTTGCCAATGAGCGTAGAGCTTGAAGTTGTTGAGACAGACCCATCTATTAAAGGCGCCTCTGCTACGTCTCGAACCAAGCCTGCCACGCTTTCAACCGGACTGGTTGTACAGGTGCCTGAATACATCAGCACTGGCGAATGGATTAAGGTTAATACTGAAGAGCGTAAGTTCCAAAGCAGAGCAGATAAGCACTAAGCCTCCAATACATCAGCTGACGCCACCTTTGCCGGTGCGCAGCGATTGAAGAAAAAAGGGTTCATTTTGAACCCTTTTGTTTATCTTAAGATAATCGATACTTATTTAGCGATATTAGCCTGCGTTGGCAATGCGCTAAACGCACCATACTGCGTTACCGTGTAAGCACCACAGCGGATAGCAAATTCCGTAGCTTCGCTTACATTCTCGAAGTTCTCCGCCCACGCGTCGAAGTCATCAGCGCTTTTCACTTTTGTAGATAGGAAATATAAGAAGCCACCAATAAAAGAGTCACCCGCTGCCGTCGTGTCTTTTACATCCATTTTAGGTGACGCTAACGTGCCGCTGAAGGACTTGGTAATATAGTGAATGGGCTCACCACCATCGGTGACTAGCACCACTTTAACGCCACTATCTAACCACTGCTGAACCTTTGTATCAGCATTTTCTTCGCCATATAGCTCTGCGAGTTCTTCTCGGCTAGCCTTTAAAACAGACACTTTCTTTGCAGCTTCATCTATACGTGACGGCGCATTCGCCGTGTCATCCCAAAACGCTGGGCGATAGTTAATATCCAAACACACCATCATGCCGTTTTCCTTCGCCTTGTTCAGAATAAACTCGGTACCAGGAATAAGTTCAGGGCCTGAAATAGAACCTGAGCAAAAATGAAGCACTGTATTTTTATCACAATCTATCGTCGACAAATCTTGCTCTGAAATGTGTTTATGCGCGGCATTATCAACATAAAAATCAAAAGAGCGTTCGCCGTCTGCATCCAAGTTTACAAATGCCAGAGCCGTATTACCTTCTTGTGTAGTCCACACGAAGTCAGTGTTTACTTTGTAATGCTCTAGCATTTCTTTAAGAAACGCGCCAAAAGTATCGTCACCTACTTTCGAGACCATCGCACTCTCACCACCTAGCTGAGCTACAGCGACTGCCACATTAGCAGGTGCACCACCCGCGTAGGGCTGGAAAGGTTTCATTGCTGGTATGTTGCCATCTTTGGGCGCAGCACCTTGGCTTAACATATCAATTAGCACTTCACCTAAACATAAAATCTTCATACCAGCCTCACTTAACAGAATTTAAAAATTGCAGCTTACCTATGCACAGTTCGCGCAAGGTTAACGAATCGTTAATTAATTGGGGCATAGTATTGTCGAAAGAATCAATTAAATCAACCTAATTGATTTAACCTTTTGCGCAAAAATCAACGGGTGTGATAGGGTTGACCTAGTACTGTCGAATAAAGTTATGTCTGAACAAGTACCTACACCATTTCTTAAATTTGATACACGGCTAGGTTGTTATTACACTCTAGCTTCTTAAAACGATAGATTGTAAATACATTGAATACTGAATCGGCCTTTCACCTGCCATCACAAAAAGCACCTACATTGCTTGATAGCCGCTCAGCGAATGAACGGGATATCCTTACCCTAATTCGCCAACGTTCTTCATTGCCTAAAGCTGAAATAGCACAGTTAACGGGGCTGTCTGCACAATCAGCGACAGTGATCATTAAAAAACTAGAGGCTGACGGCCTAGTAAGGCGACTAAAGCCAATCAAAGGCGGAGTAGGCCAGCCCAAGGTGCCGTTTGGTCTAAATGAAAACGGCGCGTTTGGTATAGGGCTGAAAGTAGGTCGACGAAGTTTCGATATGACGTTACTCGACTTGAAAGGCAATGTAAGAGCAACACTTCACGAGAAGTTTGCCTACCCGACCGTAAGCAATCTGCTTACCTTTGCAAAACGTGCTTTCAATGTACTCATTAAAAATTTGGATACCGACCAACAGCGCCTAATCCGAGGTTTAGGCGTTGCTATGCCCTTCGAAATTTGGAGTTGGGCAGAAGAAGCCGGAGCCCCAAAAACTGAATTGGAAGAGTGGAGAGAGTTTAACCCACAAGCGGCGTTGGAAGATTTATTATCACTGCCTGTTTTTATAAAAAATGATGCTGGAGCAGCGTGCAGCGCAGAGATGTCTTTCGGTAATTCCCAAAACTACAATAGTTTTCTTTACATCTTTGTGGGCACATTCTTAGGTGGTGGCCTGGTACTCAATAACCAGTTAGTTAATGGAAAAACAGGCAACGCTGGGGCCATTGGCTCTTTGCCCTTTTACAATGGCAGTACACAAAGCCAGCTAATAACCCAGTCTTCACTTTATTTGCTGGAAAGAAAGCTAAACGACGCTGGGCATAACGGTCAGCATATTTATGAATCGCCATCCCACTGGTCTTGTGACACGCGCTCAATAGAAGACTGGTTAAACGAAACCGCCAGAGGATTGGCCTTTGCGACTCAATGTGCAATGAGCTTGTTAGACCTAGACGGCGTAATCATAGATGGCGCAATTCCTGATGATGTCAAAAACGCATTGGTCGCGCATACGCAAAGCGCGATGGAGACGCTTGATATGCGTGGCCTTGCTCAGGTACAGATAAGCGAAGGTCTTGTAGGCAGAAAAGCGCAATCCATTGGAAGTGCAAACCTAGCCCTTCAGGCAAATTATTACTAATCATCTAACATCTCAAAAGGTTTGGCTTTGGGCAGCATGAAAGAAGGAATGCATGACATTTTAATTTTAGATGGCGGCATGGGGCGAGAGCTGAAAAAGACAGGTGCGCCCTTTAAGCAGCCAGAGTGGTCAGCACTGGCACTAATGCAAACACCTGAATTAGTAAGTGATGTACACAAACGTTTTCTTGAAGCTGGTGCCTGCGTTATTACCACTAACGCCTATGCGCTTGTACCTTTTCATATTGGGGAAAATACATTTAGGGAGCAGGCTTTTACTCTCGCTCAGAATGCGGCCGAACTCGCTCGAGGCGCAGTAAACGCACTAAAGAGCGATGGTGACAATAAGCGATTTGTCGCGGGTAGCGCTCCTCCGGCTTTTGGTTCTTACCGCCCAGATTTATTTGATGCAACCCGTGTAGCCGACATTCTCACACCGCTTATTAAAGCGCAGGAGCCCTACGTTGATGTTTGGTTGATTGAAACTGCAAGCTCGGTAGAAGAAGCTAAAGCCGTGGTATCACTTATAAAACAGCACTCTACACTGCCTTTATGGCTGTCATTTTCCGTTAGTAATCGAGAAACATCTAACGAGCCTGTGACATTGCGCTCAGGTGAGCCGCTAAATGAGATAGCGCCAATATTGAGCAAAGTACAGAGCGTGCTTTTCAATTGTTCGCAGCCGGAAGAGATGGAAGACGCTATTTCAATAACGCGAAGTTTAAATACTTCGATTAATATTGGCGCTTATGCAAATAGCTTTTCTGAGAGAAAACGTACGCACGCGGCCAACGCGCTACTTTCCGAAATACGTGACGATATAACCCCCGCCCGCTATGTTGAATACGTTAAGACTTGGGTGGCTGCTGGCGCAACTATCATCGGGGGCTGCTGTGGTATCGGCCCTGAACATATTAAAGCCATCAGCGACGTTTTTGGTCAAGAAAAGTACTAAATAGACGTGGCTAGCTTTACAGCGCAGAGTCCTGTGTTTCGAAATACAATAATGAGTATAAGTCGCATACTGCAAACGCCGCATTGAGCTGCTCCACACTAGGCACATGCGTTTCCGTTGGTTTTATCGCTGGTTCGCTACATCCTTTTACGAGTATTAACGCATCATAAGAAGGGCGTGTACCAATACTATGAACGTACAGTTGACTATCGCCAAGCTCAATGATTGACCATGAATTAGCGCTCGGATCATTAGGGGCATCTACATCGGCGTGTTGCCGTTTATACTGTTTTGACACTCGACGTTTAAACAGCAACTCAACGAATGTCAGTTTCGATTCACTTAGCCACTGATTGCCGCCTCGTTCAAAGTGCCTCTTAAAGAATTCCGCAGGAATAGAAAATTGCTCTCCATTAATGAGCTTATTTAAATCAAAAATAGCCGGCAACAGTGTAACCATGCTGCTCTGAGAAAAAGCGCCAGCGTGATCCAGATCTAAAGACTCAAGAACTAGCGCTTTATATGAACTGTCTATCTTGTAGATAAGTTGATAATCGTGTGGCGAGTAGTATAGCGGCAGATGACTAGCGTAGAGATCGGTACCATCGGAAAACACTACCATTCCGTGAGATCCAACTTTATCGTGAGTAGCGTGTGTTGTGGCAACTGGCGCTAACTCGCGGCCGACGACATTCGCACTGGAGGCGGGTGTATTAATGAAAGTCGCGAATATATATAAAGCAGTAAGAAAGAGATATTTCATAAGGCGGCAAGTATGTTTGAAAGGCTACTGTGGCAATACTGACATTCAATTTACATACAGTTAAGCTACAATTAAGATTCAATTAATTCCCAATTGGAAGCAATATAGCGATGCACTTATGGATATTGAAGACTTAAGAAAATTTATTGTTGTTGCGCAATATGAGAACTTGAACAAGGCGTCCCAGCATTTATCAGTGACCACGGGCGCGTTGTCTAAAGTAGTAAAGCGCATAGAGCATAAATTGGAGGTGCAAGTATTTGACCGAGTAGGTAAACATATTCGACTAAACCAACGGGGTAACAAATTTCTGCTTTATGCCACTCATCTTGTGCACGAAGCCGATCAAGCGCTCAGTGAGTTTAGAGGAAGTACTGCGGTATACAACGTTACTGTTGCTGGCCCATCGCTATTGCTTCAATACTACTTACCTACGTTGCTTTCCAAGCCCTCTTTTGTACAAACTCACTTTCACGTAAATATTAATGCTTGTTGGGAAGGTAAAGCGCTGGATAGTGTGTCAAAAGGGGGAAGCGATCTCGCTATTGCCACCTCTTTTGCGATGGAAGAACGAGAGAAAGACCCTTCGCTTCATCATATATCGTTAGGTTCGTCTACATATGTGGTCGCTGCAGCGGAAAACCACGCTGCGGTAACTGAAGCAAAGAACGGCGCATTAACAAGTCAAAGTTTGTACGGTTACGCATTCGCCTGCCCTGATGTTTCGCCCTTTTGTGGAATAAAACGCGGCATCGGTTCTGATGGATGGAGAGACGACAAAGTGCCCCGCTCAATTCGCTATCGATGTAATGATTTTGGCACGCTGATATCTATTGTTCGACAAGGACTGGCCTTGGCCTACGTGCCTGACTTCATAGCAAAAAGCCATAACCTTACTAGCGTCGATGTATTAGGTTATGACTTTTATCATACGGAGCACTTCGAACTTGTTTACAAACCTAGCATGGCATCGGGATGGCTCAACCGGTTTGTCGACTCAGTTAAAAGCGCTATTTCGTAACAACATTTTTAGCCCCTTTGATCAGTGCTTCTCTGTCAATTTTATTAGGGACTTCCACTCCACGCCGTGCGGCTGGCCTCGCTTCAATACTGTTTTTCCAACGGGTTAAGTTGTCTAACCCTTCTATGCTTACACCAGACCATTCATAGGTACGCACCCAACACCAGTTCGCCATGTCAGCAATACTGTAGTCGTCGACCAAATACTCTCGATTTTCTAGCCTCCCATCTAGCACGGTGAATAGGCGACGTACTTCGTTTTGATAACGTGCTATCGCCACCGGAATTTTTTCTTCTAAGTAACGGTGGAACACATTAGCTTGGCCCATCATTGGGCCTATGCCTCCCATCTGAAACATGACCCACTGTAAAACCTGGCTTTTTCGCTTTGCGTCGGAGGGTAAAAACATACCGCTTTTTTCTGCGAGATAAATCATGATAGCGCCAGACTCAAACACGATGTGACCGTCGGCTTCTCTATCCACAATTACAGGAATGCGGCCATTGGGGTTCATTGCCAAAAATTCAGGAGTTTTCTGCTCTCCCTTCATCAGGTTTACGGCATGGGCGGTGTATTCAAGCCCCATTTCTTCAAGCGCTACCGACGCTTTCCAACCGTTCGGTGTGGCTGCGGTGAATAAATCTATCATTAGGCTTTTGCACTCTCTCTGTTACTTACCGCCTCATACCAGCGCGCCAGATTGACATGCTCGTCAGTCATACGAATTTTTACCACACGGGCGAAATCCATAGCGCATAACGCGGTTATATCAGCAATAGAAAAGGTGTCACCAGCAATAAACTCTTTAACACCAAGTCGACGCTCTAAAATGTTCAAATATTTCGACGCATTAATACCCGCTTCCTTACCGAATTCAGGAACCGGCGTCATACGATCTTTAAAGTAGCCTGTAGTATGTTGAAAACACATACCAATTTGCATCATAAACGCGAACTCTACTTGTCGTTGCCACATAGAAATAGTCGCTTTTTCAACGGGCGTTGTTCCCATTAGCGGTGGCTCTGGCTGCAGTGCTTCAAAATACGTACAAATGGCATCGGTTTCGGCAATACAGGTGCCGTCATCAAGCTCTAAAATAGGCATCTTTCCCAGCGGGTTCTTCGCGCGCATTTCCGCAGTTAGATTTTCACCCTTTTGAATGTCGACCTGAACGTAGTCAACGTCAATGCCCTTCTCAGCCAAAAACATTCGTACTCGACGTGGGTTGGGCGCAGTCTTTGTTTCGTAGATTTTCATAATGATGATTACGGGCCTTATGGTGATTAGTCAGGAATTGTAATAACCCAAGATTAGTAACTGTGCAGTACGCTTTCAAATCACTCTGTATATGACTCATACTATTCAGCGCCTTTATGGTTATACCTCTGTGTTTTTCGCAGATAATTAACCAGTTGCAGGTCTTGAACCAGCTCTATCTAGATGCTGCTACAGCGCTGTGAGTACTTTAAGACGCTTTATTTCATTGTCAGTAAAATGGGCAGATTGATACTCTTGCAGTGCTTTTTCTATTGCGTTTGAATCAAGAGATTGCTGAACCAAGTTATCGCGGAATGTTTTGTATTCGGCAATTCTGTTTTGCCACTGAGCTTGTTGTGCCCATGTTTTGGAAAAGCGTTCTGCAACTTCGCTACCAAATTCAGCCGCCACTGCGTTATAGCGATCGTTAATAGTGCTGTGGTTGTTTTTTATTTCGTTTATTCGATGCATATTAAGCGTGGGCTGGAAGGCTTCACGTTCGGCAGAGTTTCCCACTTTAATTGACTCGACGATAAGGGCCTTTCTCTCGTCTCTGGACAAGGTGTTTTCTTGGGCAACACTTAAACGTGCTAGCGCCGCCTCGTCTACCTGCGCTTCTTGACTAAACAGATAGTGGTATTCAGTATTATTAAAGTAAGTTCGTCTAATTTCCTCTCGCTCATCTAGTTTAAACGACACATCCTGCAAGCTGTGACTGGCAAGGTCGACGTCCAATTCAACCAAAGACAGCGCTACTTTGTAATCGACATACCGGGCAAATAAGTCGATTGCGTCACCTTGCGTGCTGAGTGTGAATACTTCATGAGCATGGGTTGTGTAGGCAAGTTTCACTGCTTGCGGCACTTCTGAGGTGCGTGCAAATACGAAGCGATCGAAAGCGTCTTTGGTTGAGTAATTGAGTTCAAAGGGAATGAGATCAGCTGCAATATCAGAGTCACTATCCCGATGACTACCTACATCAGTTACTTGATGTACTGCACCGCCTCCTTCTAACTCATATTCTCCGGCTTTCGCTTGTTCACCTAAGGATGAGCGTTGACTGAAAATTTCTGAATTAGAGGTTTGGGATTCAGACGCTAACTGGTTGTAAAGAATAGCACCGAATACTAAGAGGGCGAGCAGCCCTCCTAGTATTGGAAAAACACGGCGTAATTGACGCTTCTCCACTACAGTCCTAAGCCTTTCAGTCGGTTAGCCTGACGAACAAACACGTCAACTGGGTCGGTTTCAAACCAGTGCGTTATGCCAAAGCTCTGGTTGACTTCATCAAGGTGGTTCATTTTATAGTTGTCTTTAAGTACTTTGCCTAAATGAGAACTACAGGTCGATACTAGCCCATCGTTTGGCTCTTTGAATGCGGTGCCAGTAATAGCTAAGAATGGGTCAACTACATCAAGTGCATTGGTGTAAGTTCTGCCTCCGCTCCACGAGAAATAGTACACGCCATTTTCAGCCAGCATTTCTCCATCGTTGCGGCAGTAGGCAGTAGGCATCCCTTCTGGATATTTTTGATTGAAAGCAACAGAGCCAGACGTAGACAATGAATTAAGCGCAGCGATTGAATCTGTAGGTTTGTCTCGCGGATCTGACCCAGAGGCAATCTCGATGATATTGGCGAACGCATTAACTACAACGCCCGCAGCACCCTCGCCCACTGAACCTTCAGAAAAAGCGTCTCGTAGTTCATCTGCCACTTTGCTTCCCCAGTTTACGCCGGCAACTGAACTTACCGAAGCAACCTTATCTGGGGCAACGCTTGCGGCGTAACGTGCCGTTGGACCACCGTGACTGTGTCCAATTAAATTCACTTTGTCAGCTCCTGATAGCGCCAGAACTTCATCAATGTAATCGAGTAACTGTTCACCGCGGACTTCGGTCGAGTTTGCTGGTGAGACCTCTGCGATATAGACAACAGCGCCGTTTCGGCTAAGTTTGTGCGGTACCTTATAGAAATAATCAACAAATAAGATATCTTCGAACCCAAACAGACCGTGAACTAACACAATAGGGTGCTTGGTTTTTGCGTAGGTGCCAGCGTAGGCTTGGCCAGACAAGCCTAATGTCATACTGAACAAAGCTAATAACACGGCGAATTTACCGAGCCATGGTTTTGTAGAGCGTATTCTTATAGAGCGTAAGTGGTTATATAGTGTCATCGAGTGTGTCCCATAATTATGGTTATATGTGGTCTGTGGTCAGACCTTTGTTATAATAATGTAAACACTATGTAAAGATCAACCTTTGTGTGAAATCTTTAATAAAGGCTTTTACTGTGTATAGGTAAATTTTCGACGGAGTTAGTTACTATTAGTCAGTTAATTCAGAAAGATAGCGTCAGGTATGAAGTATGTTAACCCATACCATTTGCACTAAACATACAGGACATAAATAACACTTATAGTCGCTTATTTATGTTTGGAATATGCTTGAATGTAGTTTACCGCTAGGCTCGAAGTGGTTAGCCACTCTCCTTTAAGTGGGTTTAGCCTCATACCGACCTGATACTTAAGGGTAAACTCATTTCCAATCCAGCGTTTTAATTCGCAGGGCTTAACAAATTTCTTCCAGTCATGGGTTCCTATTGGTAAGTAGCGCATTACGTATTCCGCTCCCACTATGGCAACAACATAACTTTTCAGCGTGCGGTTCAGCGTCGCCAAAATCAGGAGGCCACCCGGCTTAACCAAACTTGCGCACTCGCGCATAAGCTGCTGCTGGTCAGGCACGTGCTCAACAACTTCGGCGTTAATTACCACATCATATTGCCGACCTTCTTCTACTACCTCGCTTGAGAGTTTATGCTGATAGTCTACCTTTACTCCTATATTTTGAGCATGGCGCTTTGCCACTTCTACGCTCACCGCACTGGCATCTATTCCCGTAACTTGAGCGCCTAATTTTGCTAGCGGTTCGCTTATTAGCCCACCGCCACTGCCAATATCTATCACTGATAAGGCGGAATAATTGGGAGGCAAGTTGCCCTGACCGAAATGATTTTCTATTTGTGCTTTTATAACGTTTAGTCTTGCCCGATTAAAATCCAGCGCGGTTTTGTATTTGCCTTCTGGATCCCACCAAGAGTCAGCCAGCGCATCGAAGCGCGCAATCTCTTGTTCAGAAAAGTTACTGTCGCCTGTTTTTTTGCTTTTATCGAGCACGATTTTTTACCTTAAAACGTAGTTACCGTAGCGCTTATTGTTGACCCTTGTCGAGCAGGGTCATAAGGTGGATAGATAAGGTTCTATTCATCCTAAATTCGCTACTTGGCGATTTGAATAAGACATACCTATTAAACCATACGTTGTAAAAGAGGGTTCTGATTTTGGCGAACGCAAAAAATGTTTATGGACGCCCACTCCAGCTATGCTGTGGAAATACTGGATTTACTCGAGAAGGATTTTGCTATGTACCAGACGCTGATGTGGGTAATCACAGCGTATGCGCGGTTGTCACTGACGAATTTCTTCAATTTTCGCTACGACAAGGCAACGACCTCATCACGCCGTGGCCTAGTATGACATTTCCTGGCCTGTTAGCAGGCGACAGATGGTGTTTGTGTGCCGCTCGCTGGCTACAAGCCTATGAGGCAGGTGTAGCGCCGAAAGTACGCTTGGAAGCCACACATGAAAAAGCGTTAGATATTATTCCACTTTCACTGCTAGAAGAGTACGCGGCAGATTAATCTAAACCTGCCGCCTCGCCCTCGAATGCTTATATTCGCACTATTGCGCGAACATTGCTTGATTGAGCAGTGAAGTTCAATTTACTGCTGAGGAGTACGAATAACCATAAGTCGAGTCTCAGACATATCTTCAATCGCATAGCGAATACCTTCGCGCCCTAGACCTGAGTCCTTCACGCCACCATAGGGCATGTTGTCCACCCGCCAGCTAGGTACATCTCCAATGACCACACCGCCAACGTCAAGCACGTCCCATGCTTTGTGCGCTTTGTATATATCGCGGGTAAACACACCTGCTTGAAGTCCGTAGCGGCTGTTATTTACTTCTTCAAGCGCTTCGTCATAGTCATCGAATGGCACCAGAATAGATAGAGGGCCAAACGCTTCTTCGGCACTGGCATCACAATCCTTTGGTACATTTTCCATTACCGTAGCCTCAAGCATGGCGCCGTCTCGTGTTCCGCCGCATAGAATGGTGGCACCTTTCTCTTTTGCTTCTTCAATCCAGCCGTGAAGGCGCTCTGCTTCGCCTTCTGAGATCATAGGGCCAATAAAGGTGTCTTCATTAGACGGGTCGCCAGACACTAACGCTTTCACTTTTTCCACATAGCGCGACTTAAACTCATCGTATATTTTGCTGTGCACTAAAAGGCGCTGAACACTTATACAACTTTGCCCTGATTGATAATAAGCTCCGACAATTACCCGGTCGATGGCGTCTTCAATATCGGCATCTTCATCAACTACACATGCGGCGTTACCGCCAAGCTCCAATACCACCGGCTTCTTTCCTGCTTTTGCTTTAAGCGCCCAGCCCACATCAGGTGAACCTGTGAAGCTAAGCAGCTTTAGTCTTTCATCAGTAGTGAATAAATCAGCGCCGTCGCGGCTACAGGGTAGAATAGAAAATGCGCCTTTGGGTAAGTCGGTTTCAGCTAATACCTCACCAATAATAAGCGCACCAATAGGGGTTCGCGAGGCAGGCTTAAGTACAAAGGTACAGCCTGCTGCGATTGCAGGAGCCACCTTGTGCGCAGCCAAATTCAGAGGAAAATTAAACGGCGATATAAATGAACATGGACCTATGGGGACCTTCTTGGTCATGCCCTGATAACCTTTGGCGCGCGCCGAGATTTCTAAATTCACCACCTCGCCGTTAATACGCACTGATTCTTCTGCCGCTATTTTGAAGGTATCGATAAGACGGCTGACTTCGCCCTTAGCGTCTTTAATTGGCTTACCAGCCTCTATACAAAGCGCTTGTGCCAACTCATCGGCTCTTTCGGTAAAGCGCTTCACACAGTGCTCTAGCACCGCTTGTCTTTCGAAAGGAGCCATGGCGGCCATCGCAGGCTGCGCTTCTTCTGCTGCAGCAATGGCCTTATCGATGGTATCCGCATCGGCCATCGCCACCTTGGTTGCTACCTCTCCGGTGTATTTATTAGTCACGTCCAAGTCGGTATTGGCATAATGTGGCTCACTCGCTAAATAATAGGGATAGCTTTCCTTCAACATTTTTTACTCCTTACCTTTCTGTTACGTTTGGCTTAAAGCTTGGCGCTAAGCTCTTTAATAGTATGATTTAGTGTTTTGTCATTCATACTGTAATCAACTGGACAATCGATAATATGTACGCCTTTTGTGTTCAAACACTTATCAACCAAGTGAATAAGTACATCCGCATCGTCAACTCTCCAGCCCTGCGCGCCGTAACTTTGTGCGTATTTAACAAAGTTGGGGTTGCCATAATCTAAACCAAACTCATCGAACTGCATGTTTGCTTGTTTCCACTTGATCATTCCGTACGCATCGTCGCGCAAGATGATCACCACAAGGTCAAGCTTAAGTCTAACGGCAGTCTCAATTTCTTGGCTATTCATCATAAAGCCGCCATCGCCGCATACGCTTACCACAGGGACATCAGGCTTCACTAATTTGGCTGCTATAGCTGATGGCAAACCGGCTCCCATTGAAGCCAGTGCGTTATCTAAAAGCAGGGTATTCGGATGATATGCGGGGTAATTTCGGGCAAACCATATTTTATATACGCCGTTGTCTAACGTAACAATGCCGTTATCAGGCATAACTTTACGAATATCGCGTACAAGACGTTCTGGTAAGATAGGGAATCGATTATCGTCTTCTGCTTCAGCACGGTGGTCTACATAGGCTTGATGCACATCTTTGTAGAAGTCGAGTTTCCAACTGTCTTGGGGAGTAATGCCTTCTTTTATTTGCCAGATGCTGTTAGCAATATCTCCAACGACTTCGAGTTGCGGGAAGTAAACAGGGTCTACGGCAGCCGAATCAAAGTTGACATGAATCACTTTTTTATCGTTGTGATGCATGAAGAACGGTGGCTTTTCTACCACATCGTGGCCTACGTTGATAATAAGATCGGCACGCTCTATTGCCCTGTGTACAAAGTCACCGTCAGACAGAGCAGTATTCCCTGCAAAGCGCGGGTCGCTTTCGTTTAGTACCCCTTTGCCCATTTGGGTGGTAACAAATGGAATGCAGGTTTTATCAACAAACTCCCTGAGCATTTTCGCTGTTAGCTTTCTGTTTGCTCCGGCGCCAATCAATAACAAAGGTGACTGGGCTTCTTCAATCATAGTAACCGCAGCAGCAATTGCTTTGTATTCGGCGATAGGTCGACGGGCCATGCTAGGTGTTAGTATTTGGGCACTGGTTTGTTCTGCGGCAATGTCTTCCGGTAGTTCAATGTGTACAGCGCCCGGGCGCTCTTCATGGGCTAGACGAAATGCCTCTCGCACAGTAGAAGGTATTCTATCGCCACTCACAATCTGGTTGGTGAATTTAGTGATCGGCCGCATCATGTCAACGATGTCGATAACTTGAAAGCGACCTTGCTTGCTGGTTTTGATCGGCTTTTGCCCAGTAATCATCAACATTGGCATAGCGCCAAGTTGAGCATAAGCCGCGGGAGTAACTAGATTAGTGGCCCCAGGTCCTAAGGTCGAAAGGCACACTCCCACTTTTCCGGTAAGCCTGCCGTAAGTAGCAGCCATAAAACCAGCACCTTGCTCGTGACGCGTCAGCACCAGTTTAATAGAGGACTCGCGCAACGACTCAAGTAAGTCGAGGTTTTCTTCACCTGGGATACCAAAGACGTATTCCACGCCTTCTGCTTCTAACGCTTTAACAAATAAATCGGACGCTTTCATGTGCTGCACGCTCCTTGTAATTTGAGCAGAAAATAAAGTTCTTATTAGTTGTGCTACGAAACAATGCTGCGAATGGGTTTACTGTGCGTAATAAAATGCCCGTTGCTAACGGGCATGTTAAAAAATAGTGTATAGGAGAGAAAAAGGAAGTCTAATCACTGATTATTATGCGCTTGTATGCGAGCAAAGAACCATCTTCGTTTTGTGACACACTAAATGTATATTCATTGTAGTCACTGCCAAACACTGTATCTTGCCCCAGCAACGTGTCTGGCTCACCCCGGTGACTGTAGTCGGGATGATTGGTACAAATGTCTTGGCAAAAGCTATCGGAAAAGCCAAATTGAGAAACCAATTGATCAGTATTGTTGCGACGTATACGAAAATGGATGTGGATAGCTCGGCTGCTGTACCAGCCGGGAAAACAGCTTTTTAGGTTTATTCTTCCGCTAGCATCTGTCACCGCAATAGCTCTGAACCACTTCGCACTTAATGCATCCACTTCATTTCCCGTGCAAAATGCCGAATTAAATCCGCTGGCATCGGCACTATCACTGGTATCTCCTGAATAAACGCCATCTACATCGCAATGCCATACTTCAATTTCATAACCCGATAGGGGATTACACGCTTCATCAATTAACTGAAGACACAACATCATCGGCAAACCTGTTTGCTCATATGAGATGTCGTCAAGATAGTCACTTTGAAAATAGCACGGGCCTTCCGTTTGAGAACCTGTGAGAGCCACACTGCATACAGAAGCAGTGTCAAATAAACTATCGTCTGGAAAGTCTGACGTCATAGCTGACGTGCCACCGCTTGCCCAACCGTCAAAATCTTCTTCAGGTTCGGCATTTGAATCGGTGTCGTTATTGGAAGATGAGGAGTTAGATGCTGTGGAACTTGTAGAGGTGGAATTAGAACCTCCACAACCCCACAACCCGATAGCAATAGGAGCCAATGTAAGCCCCACCGCTGTTTTCATAAAGCGGCGTCGCTTGAGCGGCTTTTCCGTTAATTTTTTTGATGTCATCGTGCGTTGCCCTTGGTTGTCTTTGCAAAAAAGACATTTAGCTAAAGGACAAGGTTCTCTTATTTACTCAAGCTTTACGTAGCTTTACACAGTAAATAAGCAAAGTGAAAAAAGCGCAGGTATTTGGGTAACTAAACCTAGGTTATTCAGCACTCCATTCGGATAGTGCCTTCTGTGTTACTTTATCTACCTCATGTTTATTTTCGCTTATCCACCAGCGCTCCATAATACGGACATTTTTCTGATTGGCTTTATAGAATATATCCACAATGTCGCCAACAAATGGAATAAAACCTAAGCCAAAGTCGATTGCTGAGTTTTTTACCATTTGAGCTATTAGCGCTTTGGGCATACCCAATGATTTTCCCAGCCAAACTATTCGAAGTGAAACGAAGAGCATCAGCGCGTCACCGGCTCCTGGGATAAGGCCCACGATTGAATCCAAGCCTATTCTTATTGGGATAAAAGGGAGCTTTACAGCAGTATCCAGCAAGTTCGCCAGTTTTTGCGCTTTAAGTAGTGCCTTTGGTGCTTTGCCTTCCACGACCTTATCTCCCTTTCAATATAATAAATGCGCCACCAAGGGTGATTTCCCTATTGGTTTTCCTCGAAACGTTTACTGTCAGCTTTTCAAACGCTACTTTTCAGCGCCTAACGCTCTTGCTAAGCCTGCGCGCAAACCGTTGTCCGACTGTACTGTCCACCCATGCAGGTTTTCTTGTACTATGTCAAAAAGCACGTCTATATGTTCTTTGTCACTGTTAAGTGCCGCGATATATTCATAGCGCTCACCACCAGCTTCCATAAAGTACTCGCGATTCTCTTCACCAATTTCTTCAATAGTTTCCAAGCAATCGGCTGAGAAGCCAGGGCACATAACCTGAATAGATTTCACCCCTTTTTCAGGTAAAGACTTTAACGTTTCATCTGTATACGGTTTCAACCACTCTTCTCGACCAAAACGAGATTGGAAGGTTGTCATATATTCGTCATGTGAAAGGCCAAGTTTCTCGGCAAGCAAGCGCGACGTTTTGTGGCACTCGCAGTGATAGGGGTCACCATTCATTAAATAGCGCTTAGGAATACCGTGGTAAGACAAAATAAGCTTGTCCGCCCTTCCATGGGTTTCCCAATGCGCTTTTACTTTGTTCGCCAGCGCGGTAATGAAATTATCGCGGTCGTGATAGTGATTCACGAAGCGAAGTTCTGGGAGCCAACGGCGAGAGGTGAAATCCTTAGCGATAGCATCAAATGTGGAGCCAGTTGTCGACGCGCTGTATTGAGGGTAAAGCGGTAAAACGACGAGTTTGCGTACGCCTTTTTCCAACATGGACTCGATGGTATCACCTATGGCGGGCTTGCCGTATCGCATGGCAAAGTCGACAATTACGTCATCGCCATATTGGGCTTTACAGCGTTCAGCAATAGCTGATGCTTGCGCTTTAGTAATAGCCATAAGTGGAGAGCCTTCTTCCGTCCATACGGTGGAATAAGCCTCTGCCGAGCGCTTGGGGCGAAAGTTTAGAATAATACCATTTAATACAAACCACCAAATCGCTTTAGGCACTTCCACAACCCGCGGGTCAGAAAGAAACTCTTTCAAATAAGGGCGTAACGCCTGCTTAGTTGGCGCTTCCGGTGTCCCCAAATTCGTTACCAGTACGCCAATTTTATCTGGTTGCCCGTGAGTAAAACCTTTGTTCGATTTGTATTTCATGTATTCATAGTCCGAGAAGTACTGCGCTATATCCGTATTATACTGAATTACCTTAGATTATGATCTGCTATAACGCCAAAAAAGTGCGATTGCGTTAATAGATTTTGGGCATTAAAAAAGCGACAGGTGTTCGAAAATACTTTTCAAAAACACATGCCGCTTTCTTAGTTTGCTGCCGCATTATGCGTGTGGCAGCCCGTAAAGCTATCTATTTAAGGCTGATAGTAAGTCGCTGCGCCCGGGCCTACCGGCATACCGAGTAGGAACACCCAAATGTAGAACAAAATTGTCCAACCTACGATAAACACCATTGAGTAAGGCAGCATCATGGCAATGAGCGTGCCCATTCCCAAGTCTTTCTTGTACCTTGCAGCCATGGCCAAGATGAGTCCGAAATAGCTCATCATAGGTGCGATAACGTTTGTGACTGAATCACCAATACGGTATGCAGCTTGAATCACTTCAGGCGCGTAACCTATGAGCATGAGCATTGGCACAAAAATAGGTGCTGTTACCGCCCATTGCGCTGATGCACTCCCTAGCGACAGGTTCACTACACCACACATCAAAATGAACAGAATAAACACCGCTGGGCCATCTAACCCTGCCGCTTGTAACAACGCAGCACCTTTAACGGCTAATACTGTGCCTAGGTTTGTCCATTTGAAAAACGCAACAAACTGCGCAGCAAAGAATACTAGCGTAATGTAAAGACCCATTGCCCCCATGCTTTTAGACATGGCATCAATAACATCTTTGTCGTTCTTCATCGACTTGGTAACTTTACCGTAAACAAAGCCAGGAATAGCAAAGGTGATAAATATGAATGCTACAATGCCTTTAAGGAACGGAGAGCCCGCTACTTCACCTGTTTCTGGATGACGCAATATACCGTTTTCTGGCACTACCGTAAGCGCTAGTATCGCGCAAACAATAACAAACGATATACCTGCCCAACGCAAGCCTTTCTTTTCTAAATCCGTAGGCGCGTCCATTGATTGCTTGCCTAAATCTATGGAAGCATCAGCAGGGTCAAATTTACCGAGTCTCGGCTCAACAACCTTTTCGGTGACCAACGCTCCCATTGTGGCTACAACGAAGGTACTGATGAACATGAAGTACCAGTTTACTTCTGGGCCTACCATATAGTCGGGGTCAATCATGTGAGCAGCGGCTTCCGTGATACCCGACAACAGTGGGTCGACAGTTCCAAGCAGTAGGTTGGCGCTATAGCCAGCCGATACACCTGCAAACGCGGCGGCCAGACCCGCTAACGGGTGACGACCTAACGAGTGGAAAATCATCGCTGCCAGTGGAATAAGTACCACGTAGCCAAGCTCTGATGCTGTGTTTGAAATGATACCTGCGAAGACGATAGCAAAGGTCACGGCACGTTTAGAGGCATTCATTACCAACGCGCGCATTGCTGCTGATAACAGGCCAGAATGTTCTGCTACCGATACACCAAGAAGCGCAACAAGTACGGTACCCAGTGGCGCAAAGCCTGTGAAATTGGTAACCAAGCCTGTCACTATTCGCTGCAAACCTTCTGCGCTCATCAGCGATATGACTTCAATCATACCGTCTTCTTCACGCCCCTTTGCACCTATTGGGCGAGGGTCAGCTACAGCAATGTCAAAGTAACCAAGTATCCCACTAAGTAACACAATGAAAAGTGAAAGCAGAGCGAACAGCGTTACTGGATGTGGGAGCAGGTTTCCTAACCATTCCACCGTGGTGAGAAATCGCGAGAATAACCCACCTTGTCCGCCCCTATCATCGGCAGACACTGTATTTGTATTTTCCGTTGTCAAAATCTTCCCTCTGTCGTTTATTGACGTCTACCACACCAAGGTTAATGCTGGGAAGGCATCAACCTTGTACATAAATAGTGACGTGTTTTAATAGTATTCAGACGGTATTTTACCCGATTTAGTAAAATTTTGGCAGTGGATAGGGTAAATGAAGGGTTAAGTCAGTGTACATTTTCCTAAATTGCCCGGCTACACAGATTAAATATAACTCGCTATATCATACCGTTAGCCTTTCAAAAGGCGTAAAAAAACCAGTCTAAAAAGACTGGTTTTTAAAGCTTCAAATTACGGCTATTTAGTTACCGTTTGACTTGTTCATATACTTGAAGAAGTCGCTGTCTGGTGCAATAACCATGACATCTTGTTTGCTGTTAAAGCTTTGCTTATACGCGTCCATACTGCGCAGGAAGCTGTAAAAATCAGCGTTCTTTGAGTAAGCGTCAGCGTAAATTTGTGCCGCAATCGCATCACCTTCACCGCGAAGTTGACGTGCATTACGCTCAGCATCAGCAAGCATTACCGTTACCTTCGCATCAATGTTTGCCTTAATGACCTCGGCTTGCTCTTGACCTTCTGAACGGTGCTCACGAGCTACGGCGGCACGCTCTGCGCGCATGCGCTGGAAGATCGAGTTGCTCACCTCAGTAGGTAAGTTAATCTGCTTAACGCGTACGTCTACAATTTCAATACCAAGCTCATCAGATGATGTAGAAGCTTGTTCCATTGCTTGGTTCATAAGCGCTGAACGCTCACCAGAAACGATTTGTGCAATAGTACGAGTACCAAACTCAGAACGTAGGCCGTTGTTTACTTTTTGCTTCAGTAGCGCTTCTGCTTGCAGCTTGTTGCCACCCGTTGATAGGTAGTAACGTGCAAAGTCTTCTATGCGCCACTTAACATAAGAGTCAACAATCAGGTCTTTCTTCTCGCTTGTTACAAAGCGATCAGGCGTTCCATCCAACGTTTGAATACGCGCATCTAGATGGCGTACCGAGTCAATAAACGGAAGTTTAAAGTGTAATCCTGGCTCAAAAACCCGAGTTTCACCGGTCGCGTCATCGCGCTGAACCTTACCAAATTGAATAACAATGGCACGCTCACCCTCTTTAACTGCAAACAGAGAACCTGATGCAAGCAAAACAAGAAGAACGAATGCTGCGATTAATAAATTCTTCATTATGCTTATCTCCCTTCTCTGTAGCTGTCACCGCGCAAACCAGAGGTTGGCGACGAATTACGGCTTCTGCCTGAGGTATCAGTTACAGGTGTTTGTAAGCTTTCTAGCGTGTTGCGTGAGCGATCGTTAGACGACGACTGCTGACGCTCCATAATTTTATCCAGAGGCAGATACATCATGTTGTTTCCGCCTTTGCTATCAACCATAATTTTGCTGGTGTTACCCAACACTTCTTCCATGGTTTCAAGATAGATACGTTCGCGAGTAACCTGAGGTGCGCGCTCATATTGTGGAAGCAGCTCTTCAAAACGTGCCACTTCACCCTGCGCTTCCAACGTTACACGCTCTTTATAGGCTTGCGCTTCTTCATTCATACGATTTACTTGACCACGTGCACGTGGCTCAATCTCTCTCGCATAAGCTTCAGCTTCACGAATAAAACGTTGTTCATCTTCCTGTGCAGCAATCGCATCATCAAAAGCATCTTTAACTTGCTCTGGTGGGCGGGCATCACGGAAGTTCATATCGATAATGGAAACACCCATGTTGTAGGGTTCAATGATCGCTTGAAGCTCTTCCCATACACGCTGACGCGTTACTTCACGGCCGTCGGTAAGTACGTCGTCCATTTTAGAGTGGCCAACTACGTAGCGAATAGCGCTATCAAGAGACTGACTTAAACTCTGCTCAGGGCTTTCAACGGCAAACGTCCAACGATAAGGGTCTACAACGCGAAATTGCATTTCCATTTGAACGCTTACCACGTTTTCGTCTTCTGTAAGCATAGAGCCTGAAGATGACTGGTCGCGAATTGACTGAACATCAACTGGGATTACTGAGTCAATAAACGTTGGCGCCCAACGAAGACCCGGCTCAACCTGCTCGTGATACTCACCGAAGCGAAGCACTACGCCACGCTCTGCTTCACGAATAGTGTAAAAACCACTAATGAACCAAATTACGACAAGTAAACCTACAAGAATACCAGCGCCGATACCACCTAGGCTTTTGCCTGAGCCGCCACCGTTGCCACCTGACTTTCCAAACTTACCAAATAAGTTCTTAAAAACATCGTCCAAATCTGGGGGACCTTGCTCTTTCCCACCGCGATTCTTCCACGGGTCGTTATTATTGCCACCCGGCTCATTCCAAGCCATGCTGATACTCCATAGATTACTGTTATATTTTTGAATTTCGCATGCTCAATGCAGTGACTAGCACTGACTAATGTCGCACAACATACTCTGATATTCCGTTTTCCAGACGTTTTTCAAGTCTGTTCCAGTCAGCGGCGGGCATTCTTACATCAACTACCCAGTCTCCCTGACTGTCGTATTCTTCACTAGCAATACAGTTTAGTTCGTACAACACGCCGCGCAATCGACTTTGTGCAGGCGGAATCTTTAATGTGTAATTCACCATACTTTTACCTAAACATTCGGTTAAAGCTTGGCTCAATAATTCCGTTCCTTCGCCTGTTTGTGCAGATAGCCACACTCTGACAGGCACCCCTTCGTCGTTTCTTTCTATACGCGGTTGAACGTCGTCTAGTTTATCAATCTTATTACAGATTAGTAATTGTTGAATCTCTCCAGCTTCAATTTCTTCAAGTACATCATTAACTTCATCCATGGTTTCGCGATATTTTGCATCAGCAATATCAACCACATGGAGCAGTAAATCTGCTTCTTGAGTCTCTTGAAGTGTCGCTTTAAACGCAGCAACGAGGTCGTGGGGAAGATGACGAATAAAACCTACCGTGTCGGCTAAAATAGCCGGCCCTACGTCTTTTAAATCGATTTTGCGTAACGTGGGATCTAGCGTTGCAAACAGCTGATCGGCAGCGTAAACGTGTGAGTCGGTAATGGTGTTAAACAGCGTCGATTTTCCCGCATTCGTATAGCCAACTAAGGATACCGTTGGAATTTCAGCGCGTTTGCGCGAGCGGCGACCCTGCTCGCGTTGCTTTTGCACTTTTTCCAAACGACGAAGAATGGCTTTAATACGACCACGAAGTAGTCGACGGTCAGTTTCTAGCTGTGTCTCACCTGGACCGCGAAGACCAATACCACCTTTTTGACGCTCAAGGTGGGTCCATCCTCTGATGAGACGAGTTGAGATATGCCTCAACTGGGCTAGTTCGACCTGAAGCTTACCCTCATGTGTTCTTGCGCGCTGCGCAAAAATATCAAGAATTAGCCCCGTTCTATCTAACACCCGGCATTTACACACCGCTTCTAAATTACGCTCCTGAGAAGGAGAAAGCGCGTGGTTGAAAATAACAACGTTGGCATCGTGTGCTTTCACTGCCGCTGCTATTTCCTCTGCCTTACCTGAACCAACAAAAAACTTAGCATGAGGCGCACTGCGCGAAGTCGTAATAACTTCTACCGCATTAACCCCTGCTGAAGACACAAGCAATTCAAGCTCACTTAAGTCTTCTTTACTGTTCTCGTCGGAAAAATTAACATGAACAAGTACAGCCTGTTCACCGGCTTCATAACGGTCAAACAAGCGCGTTACCTTTTAAATTATTCACCTTTAGTATTTTCAGAATCTCCTGCGCTAGGCATTGTGATAGCGCGTGCTGGAACAACAGTAGAAATCGCGTGCTTATACACCATTTGGCTTACTGTGTTCTTCAGTAAAATTACGAACTGGTCGAAAGATTCAACCTGTCCCTGAAGTTTAATACCGTTTACCAGATAAATTGATACTGGAATACGTTCCTTACGCAAAGCGTTCAAGAATGGGTCTTGTAAAGATTGCCCTTTAGCCATTTGATATCCTTAGTTTTTATTATTCGTGATAGGAATTTCACTATCACTGCACGTCTAATATATACCACACTCAAACATTTAAAGTGTGACTTTCGCTGTAATTTTAGTCAAATTATCGTTAGCAAATGTGTCTAGCCATGTAACCTGCTCCCAGCCCCGTAACCACGTGAGCTGACGCTTGGCGAGCTGCCTTGTAGCGATAATGCCTCTTTCACGCATTTCTGCGTAACTCAATTGGCCGTCTAGGTACTGCCACATCTGTCTGTACCCTACCGAACGAATAGAAGGCAAATCTTCATGAAGATCACTGCGTTCGTAGAGCTTTACTACTTCATTCTCAAACCCTTGCTCCAACATCAAATCAAAGCGGGTCGCTATACGTTCGTGCAACACTGCCCTGTCTGCGGGCGCTATGGCAAATTGTGCAATGTTATAAGGGCACTTTTCACCCTCTTGTTGTTGCCAATGTGTCAACGTCTTGCCGGTACTTCTATACACTTCCAGCGCACGGGTAATGCGCTGTGGGTCGTTGGGGTGAATTCTCTCACCACTAATTGGGTCTACACCACGTAATTCATCGTGTAATTTAGACCAACCCAAGCGTTGTGCCTGCTGTGTTATTTCGTCCCGTATCTTTTCATCTGACTTAGGTAGTGGCGAAATTCCATTTATCAAGGCATTAAAGTACATCATTGTACCTCCAGCCAAAATTGGCACCTTGCCACGCGCTAAAATATCGCCAATTAGCGCATTAGTGTCGTTTACAAATTGCGACACCGAATAGCTTTGTGCAGGGTCGATAATATCAATTAGATGATGTACTACACCTGCTTGCTCTTCCTGCGTTGGCTTCGCAGTGCCGATGTCCATACCTTTATAAACAAGGGCTGAATCAACACTAATTACTTCGCTTTCAACCTTGGCCGCTATATCAAGCGCCAAGCCTGTCTTGCCTGATGCCGTGGGGCCCATAATTGCTATTACTGGCAATGCAGAATTTATGCCATTGGACACCTTATTCTCCCCATACATCTAGCACTGAATTTAAGGGGCGCACTTTAGCAAATTGCTCAATAATTTCCCATTGTTTCACTTCGCTCTGCTGATCCAACCAGTACCACAGCGCATTTGATGTCTCTTCATCTAAAACATGTTCAGGCAAAACCAATGATTTTACGGCATCATCAAGTGAATTTACTTCATCATTTAGTTCAACTAATAAGAAGTATTCAAACCACTTGAGCCACGGCAAGTGCCTGGTGCCGGCCGGCACCTGTTGCAGCCGATATTTGCCAGCCACTTTATTCACTTCAAAATGCGCGTCGTTTAGCAGTGTAACCAATTGCTCATTGACATTATTGAGCGAAACAGCAACGGGCATTAACAACGGTTGTCCATGCTGCGCTTTTAAAAATAGTTCGCTTAACCAGATACTTGCAACTTTAGTTGCACAAAGAAGGTAAATTTTTTCTGATTTTGGGTAAATTCTACACTGGGAAGTTAGATTAACGTGCTCTGCAACGGGCATCGGGTCTGCATTGTTGTTAATAATGTCGCTATTTGGCGTCATTAACGCATTATAATTTGACTGATATGCCGCACTTGGCCCTCGACTTTGCTTATGTGCAGCGCCACCACTTCGTCCACCACTGGCACTTCCCGAGGATGTATTTCTTGGACTGCCTGTAAATTGCCCATAAGACTGTGGCGCGCCTTGCGAGACTCCCCCCGTCGAGTAACGAGAAGACTCGTTGAACGCCTGTGCATTATCCGACGTTTGATTCTGTAAAGGCCTAATGTAATCGTGCTCTACCTGAGAAGACATGAAATCTGAGCCCGAAGGACGGCTTGCGTCCATTCCTGATAAAGGCTGTTCGTCGGTCATGGCATGCAGCGCATCACTCACGGTTTTACAGATAAAGTCGTGCACCAATCTGCCTTGTTGAAACCTCACCTCATGCTTGGCGGGATGAACATTTACATCCACATCTTTAGGGTTAACCGTTAAGTACACCACAAAGCTTGGTTGCTCCACCACCCCCCAAACGCTTTCGTACGCTTGGCGAATAGCGTGCATAATAAGCTTATCTCGCATGCCTCTGCCGTTAACAAAACTGAACTGGCAATCATTGCTGCTGCGAAGCATGGCCTCATTACCTAGCCAAGCATCAATGTGAAGACCTTCATACTCGGTACTAATATGTACGGCGTTTTGAACAAACTTTTGTCCAACCACAGCGCCAATTCGGGTGGCTAAACTGCCTGCTTTGTCGGCGATAAAGCGCTTTGCTACTTTATCGTTGTGTTTTAAAACAAATGAAACCTTGGGATAGCTCAGTGCTATGCGTTTTATGACTTCTTCAATATGCTGAAATTCGGTTTTTTCGGTGCGTAAAAACTTACGTCTTGCTGGCGTGTTGTAAAACAGATCTGCCACGTCAATTGTGGTGCCAACAGGGTGGGCCGCTGGCTGGATATTTACCGCCATTTCCCTACCCTCACAATAGGCCTGCCACGCCTCACCTTGAGACTCAGTGCGCGATGTCAGAGTTAACCGGCTCACCGAGCTAATACTGGCCAGCGCTTCGCCACGAAAGCCAAGAGAGAGAATTTGTTCTAAGTCATCCAGAGTGGTGATTTTGCTGGTTGCATGGCGACTTAATGCCAGCTGCAGTTCACTTTTGACAATGCCTGACCCATTGTCTTTTATTCGAATGCGTTTGTGGCCACCTTTTTCAATATCGACTTCTATTTTGGTGGCACCAGCATCAAGGCTGTTTTCTAGTAATTCTTTAACCACAGACGCGGGGCGCTCAACCACTTCACCAGCGGCAATCTGGTTTGCAAGTTGGGGAGATAAAAGCTGTATAGGCAAAGGACTACCCTATGATATTAACTATATGGATTCGTGGCGATACGATATGTAAGTGCTATGAGTGCTGAAAAAGCCGATGAAACAAAACCTTGGTTTATGTTCTCGGAATATTTAGTACCTGCCCTACGCGTACAACATCACTTGAAAGATCATTCGCTGCTTTGATGCTGCTTACTTTTACATTGTAACGCTGTGCTAATAACGAGAGCGACTCGCCGCTTCTTACTTTGTGCGTTCGGTTGTTCGCCCTTTCTTGTGCCCACAGTGTACCATCAGGGGGAACTTGCTTGAAGTAACGCTTAGTCGCATTAAACATGGCATTCGCTAAGCGTTCGCGATGTTTAGACCAGTTCAGATTCTTCTCTTCTTGCGGATTAGAAATGAAACCGACTTCGACCAAAATAGAGGGGATGTCAGGCGCGGTCAAAACTGCAAAACTGGCGGCTTGTGGTTTTCTTTTATGCAGACTGGTCACCTGCTTTAGCTCTTCAACCACTTTATTACCTAAATCGTGGCTGGTCGCCATGCTGTGATCCATCGATAAACCCAGTATGGTTTCAGTAAGATATCGCTCGCTTGATTTATCATTGATCACTTCAGCTGCACCACCGAGTAATTCAGAGTGACGTTCAGATTTCTCTAGCCAGCGGCCTAATTCAGTGTCTGCTCTTCGCATGGATAGTACCCACACCGAACCACCTCGCGGTTGAGGCTGACTAAACGCATCGGCGTGGATGGAAATAAGCAAATCGGCTTTTTTCTCCCGCGCAATTTCAGGACGTCGATTAGGAGAAACATAATAATCATCGCCACGAGTCATGATGGCGCGCATACCTCGCTCCCGGTTTATCATGTCTTCCAGTTTTTTGGCGATACTCAGGGTGATGTGCTTTTCATAGGTACCAGCCGGACCGATTGAACCTGGGTCATGTCCACCATGCCCGGCGTCGATGGCGACGATAATGTCTCGGTCTCGGGCACTGGTAGAATCATCAATAACGACAGAGCCAGTTGATGCCGACGCTGATAACGTTGGCGACGGCTTCGGCGCGCTATCTGGTAAATCGACAACCAGCCTGTGTCCGTAAGCACCATCGGGGGTTACTGCAAATAACGAAGGCTTGGTATTTCTATTGAGCTCAACAACCACTCTGGCAGATGATTTGTTTTTCGGTGTGGAGTAGCGCAGCTTTTTAATCAAATCACCGCTGTTTTCAATGCCAGAAAGCTTAGCGGTGTCGCTGGTGTTGTTAAGATCGATGACAAGCCGAAGCGGATTTTTAAGTGTAAAATAGGTGAACTCTGGCGCTGATTTCATATCGAAAACAACGCGCGTATTGTCCGGCGACGGCCATATCCTAACCCCGTCGATGTTATTTTGCGCACCGTGTGCGAATTGCACGACGAAACACAATAATAATACCGAAACTATACTGCGCACCATAATTAGCCTTTCTGTTATTGTTATGCTGCTCTCGTCAACTCCGGAGCGGCTATTTATTCAGTTTTTCTTTCATTTCGCATTTGCGCTAAACGCGCTTGCATTGCTGAAGCAATTTCGCACCGTGGGCACTTTTTGCTTCCAAATTAAACTGCCTACCCGATGGCGTAATATTTATACTAATCACTAAGTCTGGGGATGCCAAGTATTCGCCCCCTTTTTCCGACCATTCAATAAGCGCGATAGCGCCCGAACCAAAGTAATCGCGAATTCCCATGAACTCTAACTCTTCTGGGTCGGCTAAGCGATACAGGTCGAAGTGATAGATATTGACGCCATCCAACTCATAAGGTTCAACCAATGTATAGGTTGGACTTTTAACGCTACCTGAATGACCTAAAGATTGAATGAAATATCGGCTAAATGTCGTTTTCCCTGCACCTAAGTCGCCGTTTAAATAAATAACAGCATCGGTAGGGAGTTGACTCGAAACAGCCTGCGCTAAATCTCTGGCAAGCTGCGCAGTATCATCTACTTCATTAGCAAAAAAAGAGGTATGCGGGTAAGACATCAACAATATTCCACAGTAATAGAAAGCCGAATAACACAGTAGATGCCTGCCCGTTCAAGACAAAACCACGCTAACTAGTGGTTTATAAGCGCACGTACTGCGTCAAACAAATCGCTCGCTATCATACCACGTTGACCATACAGTTGGGCAATATCATCGCCAGCCTTAGCATGAAGCACTACACCATATTTCGCTGCAATATCTGTTTCTACGCCTTGCGCGAGCAACGCGCCCAATATTCCGCTTAATACATCACCGCTTCCTGCGGTAGCCATACCTGGATTACCGTGACGGCAAACCCAGGTTTTCTTTTCATTGTCGATAAGCGTGCCCGCCCCTTTTAGTACACAGACCGCATGGTATCGCTGTGAGCACTGCCTTGCGTAGTTAAAACGGTCGCTTTCTACATCATCAATAGAAACACCGAGTAAACGCGCAGCTTCGCCCGCGTGAGGGGTTAAAATACTGTCAGACAAGGTGTACGCGGTTGACTGCTGACACAACAGATTTAGCGCGTCAGCATCAATGACCACAGGCTTATTTTGGCTTTGACAGTGCTTCATGGTGGTTTCAAATGCGCTTTCTGCCCATTCATCTTGCCCAAGACCCGGTCCAATAACCACACAGGTTGCCCAAGCTAATGCATCTTCCAAATTAAAGTCGGTGACCATGAGTTCAGGTCTGCCTGCACTGACCTGAACGACTGACGACTCATGGGTATACACGCGTACCATGCCCGCACCGCTTCTCAGCGCGGCTTCACTGGCGAGTCGAATGGCACCTGCTGTTCCGCGGTTACCGCCAATGCACAACAGTCGACCATAAGTCCCTTTATGACTGTTAATCTCCCGTGGCCCCATACCTTTAAAGTGGTCGATATTTAGCATGGTCGCGCTCGCTTTAGCTAATGCTTGGAACGCTTTGCCGATACCCAAGTCCGCATACACTAACTTACCGCACGATTGTTTACCCGCACCAGTAACAAGCCCCGGCTTAATGCCCACAAAAGTAACGGTGATATCAGCCTGAACACATCGCCCCAGGCTCTGTCCTGTATTTGCATCAAGCCCTGACGGCACATCAACGCTTACAACCGGTGTTGATGACGCATTCACCGCATCAATGATGTCTGCAAACTCATTGCGAATATAGCTATTAATACCTGTACCAAGAAGCGCATCTATCACTACGTCAGACTTCTCGAGGAGCGCAGCGTCAAACCCATTGATACTGCCTCCTGAATCGAGCCAGCGCTGCTGTGCTTTGCCAGCATCACCATCCAGCGTACGTTCAGGCTCAACCGCACATAAGTGCACTTGTTTACCCGCAAGTTTTGCGTTTATTGCTGCAATGTAGCCGTCACCCGCATTGTTACCTTGGCCCACCAGCACTAAGTAAACGTCTGAGTTTGGCATAAGCTCAAGACACTGCTTAAACACCACATCACCAGCTCGTTGCATCAACGTGAACATATCGCAGCCCGAATTCGCGGCGGCTTGTCCCTCATTTTCCCTAACCTGATCGGCCCGAAATAATTTGTATGATAAACTTGACGTTAATTGAGTATCTAGCATGAGCACATGTCCGAATTTAGTTCTATCGACCTTGTTGAATTAACCAACAATATCAAGGCTTGGGGTACAGCGCTAGGCTTTCAGCAGGTTGGCATCAGCGATATTGATCTACATCAGCACGAGGCACACCTTCAGGAATGGTTAGACAATGGGTATCACGGTGACATGGCCTTTATGGAGAGTCATGGGATGAAGCGTGCCCGGCCTGATGAGTTGGTCCCAGGGACATTACGGGTTATCAGCGTTCGCATGAACTACTTACCTCCTGACGCCTCGTTTGCCAAGCATTTAAAAACGCCAGAAATAGGATACATCAGCCGCTATGCATTGGGCCGTGACTACCACAAAGTGCTGCGCAAACGTCTGAAGCAATTGGGAGAGAAAATCACCGCATCCTTGGCGCATACCCAATATCGCCCGTTTGTAGACTCAGCTCCTGTGTTGGAACACGCTATTGCTGAAAAAGCGGGTATTGGCTGGACGGGGAAACACAGCCTGACACTCAACAAAGAAGCCGGCTCTTGGTTCTTCTTAGGTGAGCTGTTCATCAATTTGCCATTACCCACTGACTCACCAATTGAAGAGGGGTGCGGCACCTGCACGGCGTGTCTAACCATCTGCCCGACCAATGCAATTGTTGCGCCTTATAAAGTAGATGCCCGTCGCTGTATTTCCTATCTCACCATTGAATCAGACAAAGATATTCCCGAAGAATTACGCCCCATGATGGGCAATCGCATTTATGGCTGTGACGATTGCCAACTTGTTTGCCCTTGGAATCGCTTTGCCGATGTTACCAGTGAAGAAGATTTCCACCCGCGACAAGTGTTACACGGCCAAAGTCTCAATGCGCTTTTCGGCTGGTCTGAAGAAACCTTCTTGCGCAACACGGAAGGCTCTCCCATCAGGCGGATTGGCTTTGAGAAGTGGCAACGTAATATTGCCGTTGCGTTAGGAAACGCTCCGTATGATGAGCAAAGTATTCTGCTTTTGAAAGAAAGACGAGGGAGCGTGAGTGACTTGGTGGACAGACATATTGATTGGGCCCTTAAGCGGCAGCAAGAGAAGCAACAAGCGTCTGATGCAAAAAACAGGCAGCAAGCGCGGCTTATTCGCGTAATTGAAAAAGGTTTACCAAGAGACGCCTAACGCCAGTACACGTTTGAATAAGGCATACCGCGAATTCAATTGGCGATATACACGTTTTGGGGTTAACCCGCTGAGGCAAGCTGACTGTTTAAATCGGCCTGAGTGCTATTCCGATAACGCACACGAGCATTTGGCGAATGGGATGCGGCGAAAGAAACGTTAAGTTTGAGGCCTCGCTGTGCCACTTGCGTCGTTATGATAGGCGAGCCGAATTCCCACCACGGCTCCTGTTCCAATGCTTCAATAACTCGCGACAGCTCAGTTTCAGAACCGTCATACTCACCCGTTATTTCGCAATGTCCGTTCTCACATTTTACCGAGTCTAAAACAAAGCGCTCGTTGTTAGGCGGCAGTGCAAAAAACGTATTGAGTGAGCCTTCGGTTTTCGTGTAGAAAACCTCTGGCGCCATGATTTGGACATTCTCAGCAACGGGGGCAACATTCATCTCGCCGTTTTTTGTAACGCTTGTATCCAAGAGCACCGCACCTGTTTCATTTGAAACCAACTTGGCGGCGGGCTTAATAACTTTCAGCTCACTCGTTTCGGTGGCACGAGAGCGCGCTAACACATTGGTTAGTCGCTCTTTTTCTGCATTGGATTCACTGAGTTGGTGTTGATAGCCAGAAAATTTATACCCCGCTATCAATGCAAACGCTATCAGCAACAACACAAGCCACGTTTTCATTTTACTTCCTTTATCGAAGTCGCTTACTTGTGATATTGCTTACTAAGTTCATGTACCGCATTAACGAACACACCTGCATTTTCAGGTGGTACGTCTAGATGGATACCGTGACCTAAATTAAATACGTGACCGCTACCTTCACCGTAACCTTCTAGAATGGACGCCACTTCTTGCTCAATTCTTTGCGGTTGAGCATACAGCATCGATGGATCCATATTACCTTGAAGTGCAACTTTATCGCCAATGCGCGCACGCGCTTCTTTAATGTCGATAGTCCAGTCTAAACCTACTGCGTCGCAGCCTGTCGCCGCAATCGATTCTAGCCACATGCCACCGTTTTTGGTGAACAAGGTAACAGGTACTTTACGGCCTTCATTTTCACGGGTCAGCCCACTTACAATGCGCTCCATGTACTGAAGCGAGAATTCTTTGTAGTCACGAGGAGATAACACGCCACCCCAAGTATCAAATACCATGACTGACTGCGCGCCCGCAGCGATTTGAGCATTTAGATACTCAGTAACAGAATCAGCCAGTTTTGCTAGTAACGCATGAAGCGTTGCTGGCTCAGCAAATGCCATTTTCTTGATTTTGGTAAAGGCTTTACTTGAACCACCTTCAATCATGTAAGTCGCGAGTGTCCAAGGGCTTCCAGAAAAACCAATTAATGGCACTTCACCTTTAAGCTCACGGCGAATAGTACGAACGGCATTCATTACGTACTGTAGTTCACCTTCTGGATCAGGAAGGCCGATTTTATCCACATCCGCTTTACACGTGATTGGATTTTTAAAGCGAGGGCCTTCACCTGTTTCAAAGTAAAGACCGAGGCCCATCGCATCTGGAATGGTCAAAATATCCGAAAAGAGAATTGCAGCGTCGAGAGGAAAACGACGTAAAGGTTGTAGCGTCACCTCACATGCAAGTTCTGCATTCTTGCACAACGACATAAAATCGCCTGCTACTGCACGAGTCGCTTTGTACTCTGGGAGGTAGCGCCCGGCTTGTCGCATCATCCATACAGGTGTGACATCAACCGGCTGCTTAAGTAACGCACGTAAGTAACGATCGTTCTTTAACGCGGGCTTATCAACACTGGGGAAATTTTGCGACATATAACTCACCTAAATTACTGAAGATATTTGAGCGCGAAAGTATACCAGTATTCTTAACTAAGGTGTGCTAAAACCTGTATTAAAAAATTAATGTTTTAACGACAAATCGGTGTAGTGTCGATTATTAAAGACAAACAATACTTGAACATTACTTTAAAAAGACGCTTGCACTTAAAGTGAGTGTTTGCTATTACTATAACCGTTAAAGAAAAGAAGCCCTACATGGGACCGTGCTAAACTTATTGAAACCCTGCCTCGGCAGGGTTTTTTATTTGTCGCCGATCAGAGACACCGTTTCAGCAATTAATTGTCCCGCAATAGACACTTTCGGTGGAATAGTCGGCAGCGCATCTATATCAAACCATTGCGCATCATCTATCTCGTTCTCCTGACAACGAATTTCCCCTTCGTCATACTCGGCAATAAACCCGACCATTAAGGAATGTGGAAATGGCCATGGTTGACTATTGTAATAGCGCAAGTTTTTAACCTTAACGCCTACTTCTTCGAAAACTTCTCTGTGTACCGCTTGCTCCAGACTTTCACCACTTTCTACAAAGCCTGCAAGAGTTGAATACATATTGGATTCTCGATGGCGAACGCCTTTGGCCAAGAGTATTTTTTCGCTGTCATGTATAGAAACAATGATACAGGGAGACACTCTTGGATAACTGCGATGTTGGCAGCGGTGACAATGCATTGCCATTTCCCAATCTACGCGTTCAGTCTTGGCTCCACATTGCCCGCAAAATTGATGAGTACGCAAGAAGTGGATGTATTGCCAAGCTCGCCCAATAACGGAAAAGGCAATATCGTATTCGGCAAAAAGAAGCTGTCTAAGCGATACCCGTTCCCAACCGGGTTCGTCAACATGCTCAGCGCCCAAATCAACAACATATACGGGCAGGTCTCTATGCGCCGTCTCATTGAGCGGCGGAAGTTGATGAATTTCATCGACATAAGATGCTAAAAATGGAATATCACTCAGGTAAGCAACGGGGATAGACTCAGACGATTCTTGTACTACAATTTTGCCGCGACTAAAAACTACCCACAGGGCTTGCTGAGCAGCTAGTTTCGCCTCATCCAACTTTATCATCATTGCACATCACTCCTGTTCTTTAATGCTTCATACTACACTAAATACTGAGCGTATAGATCGCCACCATACATTTTGAAACGAACTTTTTCGCGCAAAATTTGTGTCGCTAGTGCACAGTGTTATACTGAAACTTATTGTCGCTAAACGGGTAACACATCAAAATGTTGCAACAGTTAGAAAGCGTTAAATCAAAATGGGGCGGGAAAAGCCAGGTTATTGACCGCTGGTTAATGGACAGACAGGCACTGTTAGTTTCTTTCTGTGAACTAGCAGGTATTAACAAGCGAAGCGAGTGTTTACCTGACCCAGATGAAATAGACAACTTTTGCAGCGCATTACTCGATTATTTGTCGGTAGGACACTTTGAGGTTTTCGATATGTTGGTTGAAAACGACAATGAAGGCCTTGCACTACGAGATAAACTTTACCCCAGATTGACAAAAACCACTGACGCAGCACTCGCATTTAATGATACGTTTGCACAAGCAGTAACGCCCGAGCAGGCAGCTGAATTTGACTCAGCGCTAGCCAAGCTTGGTGAGACATTAGAAGAGCGTTTTGCCTTGGAAGATGAGTTAATAGCTCATGTACACACTAAAAAACGTGATCCAGAAGTGACGCTTTAATATAACAATGAAAGTCGAGTTTACGGTTATCATCAATGAACAAAACCACACTTATTCATAAGGCACGGGCTTATTGCGAGCAACGCGGCGCCAGATTCACACCGCTTAGAGAAAAGGTGTACGAAATTCTTGTTTCAAAGCACGGCCCTATGGGTGCTTATGAACTACTCGACTCACTGAAAGAAACAGAGTCTAGTGCCAAACCTGCGACAGTCTATCGCGCCCTTGATTTTCTTCTCGATTTTGGGTTTATTCACCGTTTAGAGTCTACTAATGCGTTTGTGGCCTGCTATCATTTTGGTTGTAACCACCCTGTTCAGTTTCTAATTTGTGACAGCTGTGGTGATGTTGCTGAAATTCAATCTGAAGGTCTTCAAGAGACCCTTGATAGCCAAGCAAAGCAACACGGATTCAAAGTATCGAAACAAACTATAGAGGCCCATGGATTATGTGCCGATTGTCAACAAACGGAAGATCACGCTGCCCAGGAGAGTGTACATGAATGCTGATTTTGTGAACCCGTTTATTGCTGGTCTTTTGAACGTGCTTGAAACCATGGCTCAAACTAAATTGACCCCGGGCAAGCCCAAGCGCAAACAAAGTGATATCGCCAAAGGCGATGTATCGGGGCTAATTGGCATGGTGGGCCCTGACGTTCGCGGCTCTATGTCTATTACTTTTGACGAGTCTCTGGCCCTGACCATAATGGAGAGAATGGTTGGCGAGCGCCCTGAGAAGCTTGATGCAGAAGTAGGCGACATGGTTGGCGAAGTTACCAACATGATTTGCGGTAACGCAAAACGAGACCTTGCTGAGCGGGGTTACGAGTTTGGAATGGCAACACCCATCGTTGTATCAGGAAAGCAACATACGATTAGTCACCAGGTTGATGGTGCTAAAATTATTCTTCCTTTCATGTGCGACGAAGGATTAGCGCATTTGGAAATCTGTTTTGACAAATAATTTCTGGCAGTCTGAAAAAATTACACTCGACAGCTACCCGAGAGGATTTCACCTGATAACACAGCAGGTGGAATCTGCAATACCCAGTATTCGTCATGTTGAAGTCGGCCTTTTGCACCTATGGCTTCAGCATACAAGCGCTAGTTTGACAATCAATGAAAATGCCGACCCTACAGTGAGGCATGATATGGAAGCGTTCTTCAACCATAGTGTAAAAGAAGAGCTTTCTTTTTTCAGGCATACTTATGAAGGTAAAGATGATATGCCTGCTCACTTAAAATCGAGTATACTAGGGTGTCAACTTACTATACCTGTCCAACAAGGCAAGCTTGCACTTGGCACGTGGCAGGGTATCATGCTCGGCGAACACCGAGATCATGGTGGAAGACGAACAATTATTGCCACATTACAAGGGATCGCAGCCTAACCCATATTATAAATGGCACAATTTGTGCTAGCGTTAAACGTTAAGCACAACACAAAATTATCAAAAATCGATAATCACTCAACGTTAAACAGGATGTGACTATGAAACAACACTTTAAAATGGCAGCGCTATCTCTTGCTGTAATTTCTTCGACTAATGCATTTGCACAAGACTCTTCTGAGCCAGAGTACAAAAACTGGTTTGGTTTGTCTGGCATGTATTACAACACTGACGACTCACGTCCGTTAGATCTAACTGACGGCGGCCTTTACGACGATGGTCGTGGCGTAGCTTTTGAATACGGTTTCCGTTTTACTCAAAGCTGGGCAGCACGTGTTGAATTTACAGCCCTAGACCTTGATTATGCAGGCGACGGTGATGAAAGCGGTGAAATGGTTGGTGTTGACGCACTATACTTCATGCCAAATGATGCATGGTTCTTATTCGGTGGTGTTAAGCGTCAAGCAGTAGGCGAATCAACTACCCTTGGTAACATCGGTATCGGTAAACACTGGGACATCCACGAAGATGTTAAACTTGTTACTGAAATCGCCGCTTATCACGACTTCGGTGAAGATTACAATGACTACAGTGTTAAAGTTGGTATCGCGATCCCATTTGGTAAAGGCACTCCTGCCGCACCTAAAGACAGCGACAACGATGGCGTTGTAGACAGCAAAGACCAGTGCCCAATGACACCAGCGGGTGTTCGTGTTGACGCAAATGGTTGTAGCATCGATGATGATAACGATGGCGTTCTAAACAACGTTGACCAGTGTCCTAACACTCCAGCTGGCACTAAAGTAGATGCAACTGGCTGTGCAATTAAAGATTCGGACAACGACGGCGTTGTAGACAGCAAAGATATGTGCCCTGATACACCAGCTGGCGTAAAAGTTGATGCAAAAGGTTGTACAGTATTTGACGAAGAGACAGTAGAAATCACACTACGCGTTCTATTCGACAACGAAAGTGCTGTAGTTAAAATGCCAAAAGATCCAGAAATCTCTGAATTTGCTGAGTTCATGAAGCAGTATCCTTCAACAACTGCGGTAATTGAAGGTCACACTTCTGCACCAGGTAGTGAAGCTTACAACATGGACCTTTCTAAGCGTCGTGCTGCGAACTTCAAAGAAGTAATGGTAGACATGTACGGTATCGAAGGTTCTCGTTTAGAGACTATCGGTTACGGCGAAACTCAGCTTCTAGACAATGGTAAGAATGCTGAAGCACACCGTGTTAACCGTCGCATTTCAGTGACAGTTAAAGACACAGTGAAAGTAGCTGAAGAAAAGTAATTCAGTGTATATGAATTGAAAAAGGCGCCTTACGGCGCCTTTTTTGTGTCTGAAATACTTTAACTTGTTAACCCTTAAAATGTAGACCGTGGCCGCAGTCGAAGCCTTTAGTCGCTATAAGAGGGGCTAATATTCGTCGGCTATGGCAGGGCCTGCATAGTTGTCAAATCGTGAGAATTGGCCTTGGAACGTAAGTCGACAGGTACCAATTGGGCCGTTACGCTGTTTACCAATAATAATCTCTGCAATGCCCTTATACTCACTGTTTTCGTGATAAACCTCATCACGATAAATAAACATAATAAGGTCGGCATCCTGCTCGATTGAGCCAGACTCACGAAGGTCAGAGTTTACAGGACGTTTATCGGCGCGTTGTTCTAGCGTACGGTTAAGCTGTGAAAGGGCAACTACCGGCACTTCAAGCTCTTTAGCCAATGCTTTCAGTGAGCGAGAGATCTCTGCAATTTCCAATGTTCGGTTATCGCTAAGAGAAGGTACGCGCATCAACTGAAGATAATCCACCATGATGAGACTGATTCCACCTCGTTCGCGAGCGAGTTTTCTTGCGCGACTTCGCACGTCCATTGGTGTAAGGCCTGACGAATCATCAACAAACAAACAATCTTTGTCTTTGAGCATAGCCATGGTGTTGGAGATACGTGCCCAATCTTCATCATCCAGCTGCGCAGTACGAATTTTGGTTTGGTCAACGCGGCTTAATGACGCCAACATACGCATCATGATTTGTTCTGAGGGCATCTCAAGACTGAAAACAAGTACAGGTTTGTCTTCTGCCATCATGGCGTTTTCAATCAAGTTCATGGCGAAAGTAGTCTTACCCATCGATGGACGAGCCGCCACGATAATAAGGTCAGAGGGCTGCATACCACTGGTCATTTTGTCTAGGTCGGTAAAGCCGGTAGTAACACCGGTAACGTCTTTATTGGTTTTCACCAATTCTTCTAGACGGTCAATGGTCTTCCCTAAGATAGACTCGACATCGCGAGGACCTTCGTTTTCACCAGTTCTTCGTTCGGCAATTTCAAATACTTTACTTTCGGCCAGGTCAAGAATGTCTGCACTGTCACGGCCTTCGGGGTTGTACCCAACTTCCGCTATTTCATGCGCCACGCCAATAAGCTCTCGGGTTATCGCGCGCTCACTAATAATTTGCGCATAAGACACAACGTTCGCAGAACTTGGCGTGTTTTTGGCAAGTTCACCTAAGTAGGCAAAACCACCAGCATCTTCCAGTTCATCATGCTTTTCCAGCTCTTCTGATACTGTTATAAGATCTATTGGCTGGCTACTGTTTAGTAGTCGAGTGATAGCACGAAAGATAATTTGGTGTGAGCGATTGTAAAAATCGTTATCGGTAACAAGCTCCGCGACTTTGTCCCAGCTTTCAGGGTCAATAAGCATGCTGCCCAAAACAGATTGCTCAGCCTCAATGCTATGAGGTGGAACCTTCAATTTTTCAACATTCTTATCGTTTTTAGACGCAGACGCCACGAGTGAAACCTATTCCAATGCACAAAAGTCAGTTGGATATTATGCGCTTTTAACGTCCATCACTCAACAAAGGAAGTCGTCATTTTGTTGCGAAAGCGCAAAAAGACAACATCGTTTAAAGCGTTTTCTCCAGCTTTAAAAACGTACCGTCAACCAAGGTGTAGGCGCTGCCACCTTCCTGAAAAATGAGTGTAGAACCCATGATTGCTGAATTATCAAGGCACGACAAACTTACTTCAGTAATCTTGTCGTCGCTAAAGCCGAGCGATGATGGAGAGGCTTTAAAAGCAGCATAAAAATCTTGATTACTGATATTTTTCGTTGAATACACCGGTGACTCACAGAATGCCTGATCGAGTTTAGCCGAGTCTGAAGCATAGGTTACCGAGCGACCCAAGAACTTTTCTGACTCTATTGATGAGTGAGCTGAAACACCTACATTATAGGCCTTAGTCACCACCCAAGTACCTTCGTAATAAGCGGGTTCCTGAACAGCACAGCCTAGCGTAAATGCGCATATTCCAAACGCACCAATAATTAGACTATGAAATCGCCAAAACCTTTTGACGTGTCCAACAATACTCAATTTAACCTCCAATCAAAAAATAACAAACCATGTGATGATGTGGGTGAAGCGTGCAGGTCCGCTAACTTGTAACTAAGAGCCATTAAAACGCACTTTTGTTACTTACAAACGCTCAGCTACACATTTTTAGCGACCAAACAAAAAAAGCTGCGATCACTCGCAGCTTTTCATTAATCACCACATGTCTGATTAATAAATGTGGACTAAATTCATTTTTTCAACCTAAAGTTTCAATTGTGTTGCCTATAGCTTATTCACTTTTGGTCTATTTCAATTCGCCCGTGTACCGTAGAGATGTCTACATTTGCAGCCCCACCGTTGTGGATAAAGCGTAGCCAGCTACCTGGGCCATACTTAGGCTTTTGCGACTTTTCATCACTGATATTGTTTACAATGTTGCCGCCAGCGTGCGTCTCAATATCAAATTGTGCCGATACGCCATCTTGAAAGACAAATTCCATCGCACCGCCTACAGAATTCGCTTTTACGCTACCGTTCTTATTAAGACCTAAACTTGCGTAAGTCCTTCCATTAACCGTATTGATTTGCAGTACGTCTACCGCTTGAAGAGACACATCGATTCGACCGTTGACGGTTTCTACTGATACGTCTGGGCTATCGGAAGTGATGTCGAGCTTGCCATTAACTGACGCAAAGCTCACTGGCGTGTTTCCTGAGTGTGACGCTTCAATTTCGCCATTCACTGTTTCCGCCTCTAAACGGCCTCTCACATTCTCAAGCACGATATCGCCATTAACCGACTCAACTTCAACCCGCTCACCTATGTTTTTAAGGGTTACGTCGCCGTTTACCACCTCAACATCTACTGCTTTTGTTATACCTTCTGCAATAAGATCAGCATTGACCGCGGTATAGTGAAGGTCGCTTGCTGAAGGTATATAGATAACAAGGTCGTCGCCATCTTTACCTTTATTAAACCAGCTCTTTGAGTGGCGCTTGACTTCAACGTGTATAACCACGACATCTCCACGTCTTTCAAAGATAAACTCTTCAGTTTGATCGCCCAGTTCACCGGTGACACGAACCTGAGACTTATCCCAAACTCGGATATCTGCTTTTCCGTTGATGTGTTCAATGTCCACTTTCGGCGAAGACGATGTGTCGATGGTCTTATCTACTTTTTCTCCTGCAAACGCCGCAGTAGCGATACTTAGCAGCGCAGTAGTAAGTAATACCTTGGCCCCCAAAGGTGCCATGAACGTGTGCAAAAATGTGCTTTTCGTATTTATATTCATCTTTAAACCCTTATTAAATTTGCTGCCACTTTGGCGCGTGCACTCGCTCAATTAAGGCAATCTGCTGTTGATATACGTGATGCAGCATTTTAATTAATGCTGAGTTGTCTGGATCGTCCTTTAATGCCGCTTTAATAACATCTGCAGCATCGTCCAATTCTTTTAATTGCTCTTGCCAATCTTCAGTTAGCGCCGTTGTACTTTCATAACTAGCAAGAAGACTATTCACTTGTTGTTGTTGCTGCATACTCATTGCGTCAATCAGGGCATAGCCATCGCTTCGATTTTCATCAGCTTTAAACGCAAAAGGAGCCGCGAACCACAATACAGTAACTAAACAAACGCTTGCGGCTATTGCCATCCACTGTTTTGATGTAACCGTAGATGATGAAGCGTCGTCTTGTGAAGCGTCGCCTTGCTGCGATGTTATGCCGAGTTCAATACCTCGCCACAAATCTCGTTCTGGCTGCTTCTCTTTCGATATCCCAGAAATATGCTGAGCAAGCTTGTCGTCAAAATTACTCATCATCGACTCCCATAAAATCTTTCAATAATTGCTTAGCACGGAAAAATTGTGCTTTGCTTGAGCCCACTGCCATGTTCAACATGCTGGCAATGTCTTCATGCCTGTAACCTTCAATTGCATGGAGGACAAAAACCATTCTGGCTCGCTCGGGTAAGCGAATAACTAATGCTTCTAAATCCACATCGGTGCTGTTTTCTTCAGCCGGCATCTCGTTAATGCCGCTGTTTTCCAAGTTAAACATGCGCTGCACCCACCCTTTCTGCTTGCGCATATAAGAGATGGTAATGTTTGCCGTAACACTGTGTAACCATGTGGAAAATTGGCTTTGCCCATCAAAATTACCCAATTTTTTCCATAGCTGAATAAAGACTTCTTGCGAAGCATCTTCTGCCATTCCCTTTTCACCTGTAAGCCGGTAACAAAGCGCGTAGACTCGCCCAATATGTTCATCGTAAAGGGACCGAAACGCCTGCTTATCGCCCTTTTTCGCTTTAGATATCAGCTCATTTTCGCTTTTATTACCAAACACCACATTGGCGTGTACAACACGTTGTTGTGTGTGTTCCATTCTTTTCTCTTTGTTATTTGTGGTGCTGATTAGCATTAGCACTTGTTAGTGTTATAAGGTTAGTCGTACCCTATAGTAGAAAGGTTTAAATGCACAAAAATATTTTTTGGAGATGCCATGTCTACCTCATTTTCTGTTAACGCTCTGTTTGCTGGAAAACCTCAGCCGCTAGGCCCTCGTGGGGCACCAAGCAGTATTGTTAAAGTCCCCGTCGACGCGTTAACGGTGCATATGGACAGAACCGATGAAGACGAACAGGCCAACAAACGGCTTCACGGTGGACCGGAGAAAGTGCTGCATCAGTTCAACCCGACCAACTATCTGACATTAAGAAAGCATTTTCCTGAAGGCGACTTTTCGCTGGGCAGCATTGGCGAAAACATCAGTGTAGAGGGCATGGACGATGCTACCGTTTATATCGGCGATATATGGAAGTTCGGCGAGGTAGAACTGCAAGTAAGCGCCCCCCGTGCCCCTTGCAATAAAATCTCGCAACGCTTCGAAGTGCCCAATTTAGATAGATTTGTCGGAGAACGAGGTATCACTGGCTGGTATTACCGGGTTATTAAAACCGGAACCATCAGTGTTGGCGACGAAGTAACACTACTGCACCGTGAGGACGATACCGTTAATGTTCACACCCTAATGCAATGCGCCCATACCAAAGCAGACAAAGCCCTGGCCCAAAAGCTAGCGAATCTTGAGGCGCTTGATGACGAATGGCGCGGAAAATGCCAAAAAATTGCGGATAAGATTGCGGATAAATAAGCCATTTATCCGTAGCTTAAATTAAAAAGACGCCTGTTCACCTTCATTCAAAATAACCCAAGGCATTGCAGGGTTTAGCTGCTTCTTCATTTTCATAAGACGAAATAGCGCAGAATGTGACGTCTTGTCACCCATCATCCAGCTGGCATTTCCATAGCCCCAAGGCACTACGGCTTTACAGCCTAGGTCTTGGGCCGCAACAATGGCATCTTCTGGCGTAGTATGTACCTTGCGATACCATTTAGGTGAGGTTTCGCTGAAATAAGACGCTATAGGTAACAGGCAAACATCTATTTCACCAAAGCGCGCTTTAATATCCATGAAGTGCGGTGAATATCCCGTATCCCCCGCAAAGAACAATGTTTTGCCTTCACTCTCAAATACCCAACCACCCCACAGTGTCGCATTGTCGTCCTCGTACAAATAAGGCACCCAAATTCGGTTACTGAAATGATGGGCCGGCACGAAGTGGATAGAGGTTTTGCCTACGTTTTTGCTGGTATACCACGCCATTTCTTTAATGGTGTAGCCTCTATTAGGGAAGTGCTCTGCGAAACCTAACGGAACAAGATATTCGGGCTTTGTGCCTAATTCGGCAATATCGGCTTTATTGAAATGATCATAGTGAATATGGGAATAAACCACAGCATCGGTTTGTGCGAGTTTGTCTTCACCTACCTCAGCGGGTTCGTTGCGGCTGAACCCCTCCGCCAATCGAAAAGCCCAATTGACGGGCCAATCAAACTGCCCAAACACAGGGTCAATAAGTATTTGCTCACCACTTGCGGTGTTAAGTAAAAAACTTGCGTGCCCTAACCAGGTGACATTAAAGCCGGTGTGCGAGTTCACTGTCGGGTTGTTGCCAACGAACTGACAATTTTGCATGTCACTTTCACATTCAATATCGGCAGACGCTGGGTAGCAATCATTAGTGCACGTGACGGGGTATGCTTTAAAACTGTCGTAAATATTGCTGAATCTGTCCTCATACCCAGGCTCATTGGCGTGCTTGATTACAGCATTTTCACTTTCTATCTGAGTAACATGATTAGAGCTGGCGCAACCAGTAACGACACTTCCTGCTACTACTAGCGACGCCGACAACGTCGTTAACTTCTTTAAACTCATTACCATTTTTAAGATCGTGTCCTTGTAGCTCCAACCTAGGAGGCAAAGCGCTTAGTTGACTGCTTCGTCTATGCTTTATTTACTCAATTGTGCAGACATCAAGAGCACCGCAGTTTAGCGCAAGCACTAAGATAGCTGTTAACCGTTATTGTAAAGCGAGAAACCATCAGCACCACAGTAAATTTGTAACAATATAAAAGCGCGCGTTAGCGGCCCCATTTATCGTCACAAACCGATTAGTTGCAAATGATAACTATTATTAATAGTATGTTTAAAATTCTTTCCTGAAGCCATTATGCGTAAAACCCGAATACTCATTGTTGAAGATGACGCGACGTTAAGTGAACAAATCACACAGCTGTTGCAGTCTCGAGGATTTGACACTCGCCACGAAAGTGACGGTAATGCTGGATTACAAGCTGTGCTTGAGGAGAACTTTGACCTTGTGTTACTCGACATACGCCTTCCCTCTTTAAACGGCTTGTCGCTGTTAAACCAATTAAGGCAAATAAAGCAAACACCGGTTATGATGATCACCGCGTCAGGTGCCGAGCAAGAAAGGATTGAAGGCGACCGTAAGGGCGCAGATGACTACTTACCCAAGCCCTTCAATTTTACTGAAATGATGCTTCGCATCGACGCACTGTTGCGACGCAGCAAAACACTAAACGACTCAGGCACGCAAAAGTCGGAAATCATTGTTGATGTGCTTTATTTAAATCGCATTCAGCAAGTTACCAAATACCACTCAAGATTACTCGAATTCACGCCAATACAATTTAAGCTTCTTTGGATGTTAGTAGATAACAAAGGGGAAACGTTGAGCAAAGCATTTCTTTATCACAGCGTGCTTAACAAACCCTTTTCGAGGTACGACCGAAGCTTAGATATGCATTTGTCTAGAGTACGCAAAAAGCTCGTTGAGACTGGCATGCCCCCTGAACGCCTTGCCACTGTCCACGGCCAAGGATATCGCTTTTCGTGAAAAATAAACTGCTATGGCGACTGTGCGCATTTATTGCCGTTGGTACTGTTCTGTTATTTTGGGCCATCGCGTGGCTTACCAATCATACCGAGACCAGCATGAGTTTTATCGATAAAGCTCATCAAGAAACCCTTTATTCCTATGGTCAAGAAGCGGAGAAAATCTACCTGGAGGATGGAGAACAAGCGTTAGCTGCTTTTTTGCAAGAAGTGAAGACAACAGAGGACACGTGGCTTGCCGTAGTTAACTCCCAAATGACCACATTCGCTAACACCCAAATGTTAGATGAGTTTGTTGACCGATTTCAAATAGGCCGCAGCCCCGAATGGAAAATACATTTGTACTTTTCTGAAAACCCTGTGATGGAAGTCCCCTTCGTCGATGACAATACGCACTTTTTAATTCAACTTCCACAGCGTATGCGCCCAGGTTCGTTATTGCTCGCCACACGCTTAACGCTTCAAATCGCATTACCTCTAGTGATATTAAGTCTGTTGAGTTTTATGCTGTATCGACACCTAATGACGCCACTAAAGCAATTAGAAAATGCCACAAAAGATTTCGCAAATGGCAATTTAGAAGCCCGTGCAATGGCTGCAATGCCCAAGCGAAATGACGAACTTACTGGGCTTGCCCAGACGTTCGACAAGATGGCCCAAAGAACCAGCAGTCTCATTTATAATCAAAGAAGTTTGCTTGCTGATCTCTCTCACGAGCTTCGCACGCCTCTTGCCCGCATTGATATGGCAATAGACTTTGTAGAGCAAGACATTAATCGTGAACAAGCACTTTCACGCCTGCGTTATGAAGCAAGTACGATGAGAGAGCTTGTTGAAGATACCCTAACCTTTGCATGGCTAAATACAGAATCGCCACAATTGAACAGCGATGACTTTGACTTGGTAGAACTTATCAATGTTATTTGTGAAGATGCGCGGTTTGAATACCCTGATAGAACCTTGCATGTCGACACACCTGAATGCGCGAATATTGAAAAGAGCAGCCAGCTTGCTTTGGGGCAGGCGTTAGAAAATATTATTCGTAATGCTTTGCGTCATACCCCTGAGCAAAGCAAAGTGAGTTTAACGCTGACCAGCGATAATAATAACTATGTTATCACGGTTACAGACGAAGGCACCGGCGTCCCTGAATCAATGCTAGACGCCATATTCGAACCTTTTTTCAGAGTAGACAAGGCACGGGCAGCCAAAAACTACGTACATGCCGCAAAGCGCTCTGGCTTTGGTCTTGGGCTTGCACTGGCGAAACGTCAAATTGCCGCTGTGGGCGGCGACATTTCGGCGATAAATCGCGCTGCACTAATCAAAGACAACGCATTACATAGAGACGCTAGTGCTACAAAGCAAACAGGGCTAGTCGTTACCATTACCCTGCCTAAGTCTTTTAATGCTGCTTTCGCAAATTGAGAAGTCTCTGCACACCGAGTAGTGTGCCAGTATAAACTAAGATACAGCAAAGCAAGCTTACCAGCCCTGCAATGGTCTGCCCTATAAAGCCAAAGTATTCTCCCGTGTGCAAAAAGCGGGAAGTACCCCAAGCCTGACTCCCTTTGGGCCAATCGGTTTTGTACAGTGTCCTAGTGATGTCACCGGTTCCCGTGTCGAAATACAGTGAATACGCTAACTCTTGCCTGTGCCCTATACTTTTATCGATATAAAACCGTGCAACACCCTCACTTTTGCCAATTTCCATCCACATGGAATACCAATCCTGATAGCCATTTTCATTGGCGTGTTGCTGAGCTTTGGTAAATAGCGTGTCGTAACTGACAACGTCGGCGTCTAGCGTCTCAGGCATAGCTTTCTTTTCGCGAGTAGGGACTTGTTCACCGTACATTCCATACAATGCTTTGTTTGCCCACTCAAAATAAAACAGGGTAGCCGTTAGTCCAATCACAACTAAAAAAGGCAGTGACCACATACCAAAAACAAAATGCCAATGTCGGCGACGGTGCTGTTTATTAGTGTACTTTTGCCGTAACCACATTTGCTGCTTTAAGGATTTTTTCGATATGTGTTTGGGCAACCATATGATGACTCCCGATAACAGCAAAAAAATAAAAATAAGATTGCTATAAGCCGTTATGGTTTTGCCAATTAATTGGTAATCCCCTTCCATTAAAAGATATCGATGCAGGTCAGTTATGACATGAAACGCTTCTTCAACGACCCCTTCTCCTTCTCTTAATATATCTCCGGTATAGGGGTGAATAAGATAGCTGTGTTCGCCGGCCCATGCGGGAATTGCCGCTCGCTCGCTATTGACCCATCGAACAAAAATATGCGCTTCGTTAGGATGCTTTTCACGAAGTATTGATACAACCCGCTCAGTCGAGATTACCGACTTTTCGATATCAATCGTTTGTGCATAAGCCATTTCACTTAGCTCTTTGAACTGGCGCTCGTAAGTGAGTAATACACCGGTAAAAGCCATAATGAAAACGACAATGCTGGCCAATAAGCCAGCAAAGAGGTGGGCCCAAAAGACCCACCTTTTAAACGTGGAAAAGTTCATCTAAAGGCGTTGCTTAGAAATCGTAAGTCACAGACAAACGAATATCTCGTCCAGCTTCTTGCGGACCAATAACGCTTGGGAATACTTCGCTGTAGTCACCCACACTTGAATGGTCGATATACGCTTCATCAAACAAGTTCGTTACCGCCAGATTTAAGCGAAGGTCGTTTGTGACTTCCCACTCGCCATAAATATCCACTAGGGTATAGTCTGCTTTGTTAAGTGAATAAAGCGAGTCGGTCCAACCGTTTTCCAAAGCCTGATGTAGTGTATCTATGTTGATGTCGTCAACCATAGTGATGTTAAAGCCAACGCTAATGTCTGCAGTAACGGTGTAATCTGCACCAAGTACCCACGTATCACCGCGACTATTACCTAAGCCAACAAACTCGTATCCGTTAATATCGATGCTGTTATAGGGTACGCTGTACAGATCTTCACGAGGCATCAATTCAACATCTACGCTTGAAAACCCAAAGTACACGTCAACAGAGTCCCAGCGATACGCAAGGTTAAACTCTACGCCAGATGATTCTAGGTCGCCGATATTATTAAATACCGAGTTTCCTTGATAACCGCTAAATAGCACATCATCAATAGTAGATTCATAGGCGCTAAGGCGTGCATTAAGGTTATTCGCGCTGTATTCGATTGACGCTTCAATATTAGTGACAGTTTCAGGCACCACGTCACTGGCAACAACGGGAACGTCCTCACCATCATATAAGTATTCGTCAAGCGTGAAACCATCACCAATTTGCTTACCGCGCGCCGCTTCTGCGTAACCAAGACCAAGGGTCCAAGCTTCGGTAAGCTGATACTCAAGACCGACGTTAAAGCTAAGTTCATTGTCGTCTAGTCCAGATGGCTCATCGGTAACGGGTGTGCCGTAATAGTCATCGATCAAGATTTGTTGCTGAAAATCAAAGTCGTCATAACGAACACCGTAGCTCAACAGCAACTCTGGTGTGATATTGCTATGAGCTTGCGCGTAAATACCCATTACGCTGCCTTCTTCTGCGTTCTGCACAGGACCTACGCCAGGGCCACTTTCTACCTCATCTTTACGATAGTCGATACCGTAGGTGAATACGTGGTTTGAAATGTCGGTGGTGTTTCTAATATCAAAACCATAGGTATCGATATCAGACAAGAAATCGAAACGGCCGCCGCGGAACGATGATGATGTTTGGTATGCAGTGGCTTCTAAGAAAACCAATGCGCTGTGGTCAAAGCGGTAGTTCGCTACGTAGGTATCACGCTCTGCTTCACTAGGATAAAGTGGAGCACCTTCTAGTACTACCCAGTTAGGTCTTGCCGAAAACTCACCTTCTTCATCGCGCTGCTCTGCACTTATTGAAAGGTATTGATTATCCGCAATGTAACCACTGGCTTTAAGGAACATGAGATCTTGATCTGCGGCAGTACCCAGCACTTCGTTGCCGTCGCCATCTTCAAAGTTATCTCTGTCAACCGTGCTGTAATAACCTAGCAAGCCCCATGAATCACTTAGCTTTCCATAAAGGCTGCCGCTATATCGGGTGCCTTCGTTTGAGAAATAACTCGCTTTTACTCGACCACCAAATTGTTCGTCGCCTCTCAATAAATCTTGCGCATCTTTGGTTTTAAAGCGGATTGAACCACCAATGGCACCTGGGCCACTGGTTGCTTCACCTGCACCAGCCTGCACATCGATTTGCTTCAAAAGATCGGGATCTAGCGTTACGCGGCCAATGTGGTGAAATAGGGTTGAGGTTTGTTGCGCGCCATCTACGGTTACATTCAGGTAGGCATCTTCTAGTCCACGGATAAAGATTTTCTGCGCTACACCTACTGAACCGCCAACGCTGACCGACGGAGACTCTCTAAAAACATCAGCTAAATCGTTTGCCTGAAACTGCTCAATATCCTCGGCAGTAATGCTCAAGTTAGTTGCTGCGCCTACCACAGCAACTCGCTCTATAGACTTGGTTTCTTCATTCTGGTTTTCTAGGGATTGCGCAAATACTACCGGACTGGATAGCGTGCATACTGCACTGGCTAAAACTAACTTTTTCAAGGATGTCTCCATTTGATAATCAACAATTACAAATAAGAAACATTCTCATTAACTTTAGTCTAAATGGATAGCACTTTTACATTTGTTACAATTCTCTCAGTTCTTCGCTGTCAAAGACTCACGCTCATTGTTGTAACGTACTTTCTGGCCTGCACGCAGACGTTCAGCTCCTCTCACCACGACCGAGCGCTTCGGGTTCACATCGCCAAACACTTCAATTCTATCGCCCATGCCCACCCCGGTTGTCACCTTAACCTGCTCCGCTTCATTATTTTCATTGAGCTGATAGATAAAGGTTCCCGACTTTCTTAGTACCAGTGCATCGCGGGGTATGGTGACACCATCATGAGTATCGCTGCTAGGCAACGCCACGCGCACTGCACTGCCTATAGGAAAGTCACCGGGGTTGATGGCAATTCGTAGCTCCATCATGCGCGATGTACTGTTGCCTACCGGTACAATGGCACGAATAGATTCTTCTACTTGGTTCACGTTATTGTGAACGCTTACGCTCATGCCGTTAGCAATATAGGGTAATACGTTGAGCGGTGCGCGCACCTGAACTTCAACACTATCAGGGTTTACCACGCGAAGCAGGGTTTGCCCTACCCCAGTGTATTCGCCCGGCGACTGCAGCCTTTCAACCACCAAAGCCGTAAAGGGAGCACGAATACTGCTTTGTGCTATCTGATACTCGGTGAATTCTAAATCCAATTTGGCTTGCGCTAACTCCTGCTTAGCATTTTCTAAGTCAGCTTCCACTTCCTCTAACTCACCTCTGGACGTGTTTTGACTGGCCTGAAGGTTTTTGTACCTCGCGAGACGTTTGGTAAACAGTTCAACCTGCGACTGCCATCTGGCAATATTTGAGGCATTTTGATTGCGGGTAATACTTAAGCGAGTATCGTCGACTTTAACTAAAGGCTCCCCCGCTTTTACCACATCACCTACATCTGCCATCCAAGTAATGCGACCGTCTACCTCAGAGGCTAGGTTCGCATCGATAACGCTAAGTACCGTTCCAGGAACCCAGGTAAGTTGTGAAATCGCTTGCTCTCTGGCTTCATCTATTTGTACCAGCACCGGCGGTGGTTGATTGCTATCCTGTGCTTGTGCGCTCAACGATACACAGCTTGCAAATAAGGTAAACACACTAAGGGCGAGAGTAGAAGTCGTTGCTTTCATGGTTGTCTTTTCCTTACACATGATCGTTGTATTTATTTTGTTTTGCGGTGGATGAGGTAGTCGGCGAAGCGCCAGTGCTCTCTATGCGCTCGGCCAGGGGTTTGAGTATATTTACAGGTGACTTTGAAGCCGTCATACGCAGCAAGGTAGGCAGTAATAGCAAGGTGAATATGGTACTCACCGTCATTCCTCCCACAATAACAGCCGCAAGACCTCGGTAAATAACGCTGCCTGCACCTGGTAGCAACAGCAGGGGCAGCATGCCAAAGATTGAAGTCAGCGTGCTCATAAAGATAGGCCGTAAACGTAGTTTGATGGCTTGTTCTACCGCGTCATCACGGGTCAGCCCTTCTTGCTCTCCTATACGAGTCTGATGCACGAGTAAAATGGCATTGTTCACCACAAGCCCTAGCAAAATAATGAAGCCAATCATGGTTAACAGGTCCATGGGCTGGAAGGTAAAGATGTTCATGATACGAATAGCAATCACCCCGCCCACCGTGGCTAGCGGAATAGAAAGTACTACCAGCACGCTGTCTTTTAACGATTTAAACAACCCCGCCATTAACAGCAGTAGCAACACCATGGCAAAAAGAAAGTTATCAGCCATCGAGGCAATAGCGCCTTTTAAGCTATCCGCGCTACCACCATAATTAATAGCGCCATCGGTAGGCATCATGGCCATAATGGCAGGTTCAACCTCAGAGGTAATCACTTTCATGGCTTCTTCTAAACTCATCCCCTCTGGCGGATTTACGTTTAGCGTAAGGGTTCTTCGACCATCAATGCGCTGAATACGGCTTGGTCCTACGGCTCTTTCAATACCTACCAGTTCGCCTAATTGCACCACCTCGCCTGATGGCGTCATGACTGGCGTGCTGTTTAAGTCTTCGGGTGTAAACCAAGGTGCTGAGCGAAAGATAATATTCATGCGTTTGGTGCCATCGAAGTACTCCCCCACATACATACCATCACCCATGGCACGTACCAGGTTCCCCATACTGCCGCGATTTAACCCGACTTCCATCATTCTGCTGTCATTAGGGTAAAAGCGAAGCTCTGGTTCAGCTTGCTCTAGTGGAGGATTCGAACGCGCATTAGCGTTAGGGAAAACTTCTCTCAATTTGTCTAAACCTGCTTGCGCAGCGATGCCGAGCATGGCTTGGTCGGTACCTTGAAGATGAATGTCGATTGAGCGACCGTTTCCAAAGCCGCCGAACAAATTGCCTTGTTGTGAAAAGGTCTGTGTATCCGGCAAATCCTTTAAAATTTCATCGCGAACAATGGCTTCTAACTCTTTGACCTTAGACTGATCTTTAGCGCGCACACCCAAATTTCCGCCATTTGGCCATGTGATAATGTAGTAGTTTTTCAGCGCTGGCTGCTTTTCTCCGTCCATATAGGGCTGCAGTCTCTCAACGATAATTGGCATCACTTCTTCACTAATAAAGTTTTCACTGGCACCCGCAGGCAAACTTAAGAAGGCGTCAACGGCATCGCGTTTTACGGGCGGCAAATAATCCATGGAAGGCATAAGCAAAACACTACCTGTAATAGGCACGCCCATGAGTGTTAGAACTAATACAAGGCGGCGAAGCGGCGTACTTGATAGCGACATAATAGCGCGGGTTATCTTAGCCCATACCCGCTGTAAGCTATCAGCTGGCATGTTGCCATTAAGGTATTTAGCGGCAACGACGGGCAATACCGTTACCGCAACCACTAGCGACATACACACTGCAATGGCAATGGTAAGAGCGAGGTCAGCAAACAATTGCCCTTCAACATCTTCCAAAAACATGACGGGAATAAAAATAGCAACGGTGGTGGCTGTTGACGCCATGAGGGCACCAAACACTTCTTTCGTTCCCCGATGGGCACAATCCTCCATGTGCGTTTGTGAATTTGGGTCTTTATTTTCGATTTCGGCTTCGGCGCTCTTGCGCGTTCTTACAATGTTTTCCAGCACGACAATAGCGGCATCTAGCACCATACCTACCGCGAAGGCGAGTCCTGCCAGTGAAATGATATTGAGCGAGCGACCGGTAAGTTGAAGCACCACAAAAGTGCTAAGTAGTGAGATAGGAATGGCCAATGCCACAATGAGCGTTGCCCGCAGCTGGCGCATAAAGAGCCAAAGCACGGCAATGGCAAGCAGCACGCCTATAAATAAATTGCTGGTAACTAGCTGCACCGCTCTATAGATAAACACTGAGGCATCGAAGCTTTGCGCCATTACTAACTGTTCAGGGGCCAAGTCCTGTTCGTTTATTTGTGCAACTTTTGCTTTTACGGCTTCTAAGGTAGCTAAAACATTGGCGTTGTTTTGTCTGTCTACGCGAATAGATATGGCCGGATTGCCGTTTTGCACACTGTAGTTTGCACCGTCAGCGCGGGTGATTTTAATTTCGGCAATGTCATTTAAAGTGATCGGGCTGCCGTCTCGCCATTCAAGGATCATTTCACCCATTTGCGTAGGCTCGTAGCGACCTTCAAAACGCAGGGTATAGCGTCTTCTGCCCACATCGACAAAGCCGCCTGAAATATCATTCGCACGCCCCAACTCGTTGGCAACTGCCGTTAGGTCAATGCCTAACTGCGCCGCTTTAAACGGGTCGAAAACAATTTGAAACTCCTCAACGCCGCCAACCCCGCTTTCCATACGTGCTCTGGCCACGCCTGGAATAGCCTCAAGCTGAGGTTTAATGACATCGGTAAAAAAGGTTACATAGGTATTAATTTCGTTTGGATTGCCCGGAAGGCGCTGAAGAAAAAAGTAGGTCAAAGCGGGGGCGTCTCCCCCACTTCCAGCAAGCATAATATTAGGGGACAAGGCATCGCGAGGTAGTGGCGGTACGCGATTCATGCGGCTAATCACTTCAATGAGCGTTTTCTGCATGTCCGTATCTAAACCAAACTCTAGATTAATCCACGCATTACCTTGGTTTGCCCATGCATTCATCGACTCAAGGCCAGGGATCCCTTGCAGCACTTCCTCTTGAGGTTCAATGATCTCCGACTCAATTTCTTGGGGCGACGCAGCGCGCCACGAGGTCTGGATGTTAATATTCGGTCTTTCAATGTCAGGAAACAGCTGTACAGGTAAATTAAACAGGCTATATAGCCCTAAAAATACCAGCAGTGTTATTCCTATACCTACCCCAGTCGCGTTTTTTATTGCTTGCTTAGTGATGTCCATAATATGGCACTTATGCTTTTTATTGTTTGGTTTACTATAGGTCGCAGGAATGACAGAAAAAGTTTAAAGCCATGACACTAAGAATTTCAGCGATTATTAACATTTTGTTTAAACACCGTTTAAAAAACGTTATTTATCGCAGATGAGTGGACCTCAAAAATACGCCATTTGTCGGCGCTGGACATATTTGCTTACACCCACCGTTAATTAGGCGTCGCGACGTGGAGTGAGGGTAGGGATATTTTTAACTCGCCCTTCGGGAAGGTTTGGCAAGCATCACTATGGGAATTTAAAAAGCAACGGCCATTCCTACATTCCCACGCTTTGCTAGGAAACTTACCAGCACCTTCTGGGTGGGCAATCATCTATGCGGATTGGTATTGTTCTTTAAGTATCGAACAAAAATTTAGAGCAAAAAAAAGCCGCTCTAGGAGCGGCTTTTTTCAAATACGTCAGCGATTACGCTTCAGCAATGATGATCACTTTGATTGAAGTGATAACGTCAGAGTGAAGTTGTAAGTCGATGTCATACTCACCAGTTTCACGAAGAGTACCAGTAGGTAGTTTAACTTCTGCTTTTTGTACTTCAACGCCAGCTGCAGTGATTGCATCAGCGATGTCACGAGTACCAACAGAGCCAAATAGTTTACCTTCGTCACCAGCAGGAGCTGCGATTGTAACTTCAGCAAGCTCAGCAACTTTTTCAGCGCGTGCGTTAGCAGCAGCTAGTTGCTCAGCAATTTTCGCTTCAAGTTCAGCACGACGTGCTTCGAACTTTTCAACGTTGTCTTTAGTTGCAGGAACCGCTTTACCCTGTGGGAAAAGGAAGTTACGAGCGTAACCAGACTTAACAGTCACTTGGTCGCCCAGGCCGCCAAGGTTGGCGATTTTATCTAGTAGGATGATATTCATCTTAGCTAACCCTTATATTCGCCAAATTACTTGTGTGAATCAGTGTACGGAAGCAACGCAAGGAAACGTGCGCGCTTGATCGCAGAAGACAGCTGACGCTGATATTTTGCGCTTGTACCAGTAATACGGCTAGGGACAATTTTACCGCTCTCAGTGATGTAGTTCTTAAGAGTAGCGATATCTTTGTAATCAATCTCAGTCACACCTTCTGCAGTGAAACGGCAGAACTTACGACGTCTGAAAAAACGAGCCATGGGTGATCTCCTTAAGCGTTGTCTTCAGTGGTTTCAGTTTTCTTTTCCGCGCGATCTTGGCGAGGAGCAGAATCGTCACGACGCTCACGACGAGGCTCTTCTTTCATCATTGGAGAAGGCTCAGTCACAGCAGTCTTAGTGCGCATAACCATGTTACGTAGGATCACGTCGTTGAAACGGAAAGCATTTTCCAATTCATCAACAGCTTCTGCAGACGCTTCAGCATTGATTAGTACGTAGTGGGCTTTGTGCAGCTTTTCAATTGGGTAAGCCAGTTGACGACGGCCCCAATCTTCTAAACGATGAATCTGACCACCGTCTTGCTTTAGGATTGTGGTATAACGCTCGATCATACCAGGTACTTGTTCACTCTGATCAGGGTGAACCATAAATACGATTTCGTAATGACGCATTATAGCTCCTTACGGTTGTAGCCTCGACAGTACAGCCGACTGTATGGAGACAAGGAACGAATTGGGATGGCTGTAAGGGCGCGCATTATACGCAGCAGTTACTAATTGCACAAGCATTAATCACCTTTAGAGCAATCATTTGCCCTTTCCCCAAACACTACGCTCAGACATTTAATCAAAATACTGTTTATTTATACAGTAAAATACTGTACAGTTTTTGTGTCTTTAATAAACAGGGGACCTACCATGGCCATTACCACACAGTATGTTGTTACGCACAAAGGGGTAGAAAAATTGGTAACTACCGACAAAAAAGAAGCCGATCAGTATGACAAAATGCTCGATGCAGCAGATAACCTTGCTGACTACATTCATGCGAAGGGCATCAAGCTAGACGATAGCGTAGTGGAAGAGCTCACCATCATGCTGTCTAAAAACAAAGATAAAATCAGTAAGATTTTCAAAGGCGCTACCGCAGAAAGCGTATTAGAAGATGAAAGCGCAGAAGTGGTAAAGCTACAAGCTAACGGCTGATAATTTAGGCGCGCCTCTCTTTTGCGTCGTTATGATGAGCAATTAATAAGAGCAATTGCCGCTTTAGGCTGATGAGATCTGATAGCATAGCTATACGCAAAAATGTTATTTGATAACATTACCTCAACGCGGCAATGTGTTTTCTCTGGTTTTTAACTGGGTGAACAGACGTGTCGCTTTTGCTAATGTGAACATAAGACGTAAATACAGGTCGGGTTTAGCGTGAATACCATCAATAAAAAAAATAGCACTCACTCCCAGCGCAACGCAGTGTCTGAAGAGCACAACGCAGTGAATAAAGAGCGCAACACAGCGATTGAAGTTAGCAATTTACAGTTTTCGTACACCAAAGAAAGTCCCCCCATCATTGACATTAAAGCGTGGCAAGTTTCGCAAGGTGAGCACGTTTTTCTCTCAGGGCCTTCGGGTAGCGGAAAGAGCACATTGCTCAATTTGCTGTGCGGAACATTAACTCCAACTCAGGGCGACATTGCCTTATTAGCGCAGCCTTTCTCCACATTATCGAACCGACAGCGGGACAAGTTTAGAGCACGCAGTATCGGCGTTGTTTTTCAACAATTTAATCTTATTCCCTACCTTTCTGTGGCACAGAACATTAATGCGGCGGTGTATTTTGCAAGTACAAACGTCAGCAAGACAGCATCAGACGCAAAGCTTCGTCATTTACTGGACAAGCTACAGCTGCCTTCTCACGTGCTGCATGCGAAAGCTGACGCATTGAGTATTGGTCAGCAGCAGCGCGTTGCCATTGCCAGAGCACTGATTAACGACCCACAATTATTAATTGTCGATGAACCTACCTCTGCCCTAGATACCGATGCCAGAGATAGTTTTATGTCGCTGCTAAAAGACGTTGCAGGTGAAAGCACCATGATTTTTGTTAGTCACGATAAAGCCATGGAGAGTTATTTCGACCGCCACTGCAGCATGAGTGAATTAAGCCCAAGTACAAACCACTTAAAAACGCGAGGCGATGAGGCCCCAAAAGCACAGGAGCGTGCGTAATGCTAAGTACCATTGCTATTGAAAGCTTAAAGCGCAGGAAAACAACGGCAATCCTCACACTTTTAAGCATTACCATCAGCATTAGTTTACTTTTGTGCGTGGACATTATTCGCACCCAAGTTAAAACCAGTTTTACGCGCACCGTTTCTGGTGTAGATCTTATTGTTGGCGCACCAAGTGGACAGCTTAATTTACTCCTGTCATCAGTGTTTAATATAGGCACTCCCACCAAAGGTATTGAATATAAAAGTATTGCGGCGCTTCAATCTAACAAGCAGGTATCGTGGCTTATCCCACTATCTTTGGGTGATACCCACAGAGGTTTTAGAGTAGTAGGTACGACCAACAGCTTTTTCGACCACTTTAAATACGGTGATATGCAATCACTTGAAATGGCAGCAGGCTCGACATTTACGCAGCCACTGTCTACCGTTATTGGCGCAGATATCGCCAAATCATTGGGGTACAAGGTAGGGGATAAGATTATTATTTCCCATGGTCTGGGTAGCGTATCGTTCAACAACCATGACGATCACCCTTTCACTATCTCAGGCATAGTTAAGAAAACCGGTACGCCCGTAGATAAAGCCGTATACGTTACCCTACAGGGACTTGAAGAAGCCCACACAGGACCTAAACATTCGCCCACCTCAATGTTAGGCCGTAAATCTGCTGACAAGGCGAACGAGCATGAGCATGAACATGAGCATGAGCATGAGCATGACGAGCATACAAAAGAACATGCAGTTTACAATAGCGAAGCGTTTACGCCTGAGTCAGTATCCGTGGTGATGCTGGGGCTTAAACATCGGGTAACTGCACTGCAGCTTCAGTATCAAATTAATCAAAGTAAAAAAGAGCCGCTAATGGCTATTCTACCGGGCATGGCACTCGCAGAACTTTGGCAAATTATGGGAAATGTTGAATCGCTATTGCTTGGCCTTTCCGGTCTTATCGTCATCTGCGCGTTAATTGGGCTTGCGACTATGCTGCTGGCAACGATGAGAGAGCGTTATCAAGAAATCGCCGTTTTACGAACTATAGGCGCAGGACCGTTTACCTTACTGCTACTCATACAGATTGAAGCGATGCTGCTTACGATTGTGAGTGCCGCACTGAGTTTAGGCTTGGTAGCTGGGCTTATGAGCGCACTAAAACCTTGGTTAAGCAGTACCTATGGGTTGTTTTTAAGCAGCCCACTGTTTGGACAAAGCAGTGTTATTATCATTTTACTGATACTGGGGTGCACATACTTGGTTTCGCTATTCCCCGCTGTGGCGGCCTACAGACGCGGCCTACACGCGGGACTAAACGCGAACTCATAAATACCCATGCCTACAGCGTTGTTTCCGGTTTTATAGGCTTTTATTTAGCCCCACATCTATGCGCCAATAGGCAATAGGTCTTTTAATGGATCGAGCTTAAGCGAGCTGGAGAGAGTATTACTCTCCCACTCGCTTATCTGTACTGAAACGCAATATTAGCTCGTGAACCTGATTAACCGTTGCGCGCAAATCGTGACTTGCTGCAAGCGATGCTTCAGATGAACGCTGGGTTTCAGACGCGCCGTCAGCGACTTCTACTAACTGCTGGTTAATATGCTCTGCCACCGTGCTTTGTTCTTCTACCGCTGAAGACATCTCTACCGTGGCATCAGCGATACCTTTTACTGCATTGTTAATTTCAAACAATGCACCTCGGGTTTCTTCTACTATAGCGCTGCCGTGCTCAGCTGAAGCTAGCCCTTCCGTCGATACCCTAACAGCGCGGTCAGAACGCTCAGCCAATTCATTAATGATGTTGTGGATTTTATCGGTCGATTCGCGAGTTTTCGAAGCTAAAGTACGAACCTCATCGGCAACAACCGCAAAACCTCTTCCTTGTTCGCCAGCCCTTGCAGCTTCGATCGCAGCATTAAGCGCTAACAGGTTAGTTTGCTCAGCGATGGTCGAGATGATATTGGCCGCTTCGCCAATATCGCTGGTTGACTGAGCCAACTCTGTCACTGTGGTAGAGATAGACTCAACCGCCTCGCGTAAGGCGACAATCGCCTGCATGGCTTGTTCTGCTTTTTGGTTGCCTGTCTCTACATTAGATGCCGCTGTCCTTGCGCTCTTTGCGTTACTTTCTACTCGTTCGGCAACTTCTTGAATCGCTTGACTCATTTGCGTTACCGCAGACGCAATTTGCTGTGTAGCTTGATTTTGCTGAACAACCGCGGCACTGGTGCTTTCTGCTTGTTGATGCGTGGTGTTAGCTATCGATTCGAGCCCCGCTGACGCATCTTTAATTCGGGTTAATGCCGTGCGATTTCTGGCAAGTTCACACCCCAGTGCAAGTTTGGCTTGGCTTATGTGAGGGGGGTCTGGGAAGTAGGTTTGTGCCACCGTTTCATTAGCGTAGCTTTCTGGGCTAAGAGAAAGCAGCGCGCCCCAGTCTTTTCTTGTCTTGGTTTCTTGAGCAATCATTAAAACTACAGCTCCAAGCAGCGCAATGCCTGCCGCTGCCCAACCATGGGTAAACGCGAGTACTAAAACAAGTAGGGCGCTTAACAATATTGCTGGCGCCATGTGCATTAGCCCTTGCCCCAGTCGCGACATCGGTGATACCGCAGATTTTCCTTCCTGCATTCTGGCGTAAACACTAGATGCGCGTGCTATTTCGTCATTTAACGCCGGCACTCGAACAGATTCGTAGCCTACTACTGACTTACCTTCATAAACGGGAGTCACAAACGCCGAAACCCAATAGTGATCGCCATTTTTTCTTCTGTTTTTGACTAACCCAATCCAGCTTTGCCCTGATTCCAAAGTACGCCACATTTCTTTGAAGACAGGAGCAGGCATATCTGGATGACGGATAATGTTGTGATTTTTGCCAATGAGCTCTTCGCGACTGAAGCCACTTGCTTCTACAAATGCGCTGTTACAATGCTGGATTACACCGCGCTTATCGGTAGATGAAATAAGACGATGATGTGCGGGAAACTTGTACTCTTTTTGGGTAACTGGCTGATTATTTCTCATTGGGTGCTTTCTCCATGTAGCAAAGCAATCATCCGTTAATCGTAGGAAATGTTGCTTACCTCCTAAGACTAGAACATAAACAAATTCTGTCTAGCAGGAAGAAAAAATTAGAGAAATTCTATATTCTATCAGCTATTTAGGAAAGCAATTTATACTTTAGGCTAGAGGTAACAAAACGGTAACGCGCGTACCCTTTCCTTCTTCGCTAGTGATATTTATCTTTCCGTTGTGCTCTTCAACAATAGTCATGGAAATAGACATTCCCAACCCTGTTCCCTCGCCGGGTGGTTTAGTTGTAAAAAAGGGCGTGAATATTCTATCCAGTGTTTCTTTCGACATACCAATACCCTCGTCTTCTACGATAAGCATGGCGCTTTTGTCATCTTGCTGCACTTTTAGTGTTATGGACTTCCCTTCTGGCGTTGCATAAATAGCATTGGTCACAAAGTTAACCAACACCTGCTGAATCTGTCCTGCATTACCAAGGAAATAGACATCCTTATCGGGTACTTCTACATTAAGTTTGTTTTTGTACCTGTGCAGGTTATTCGTGAGCTTGATCACCGTGTTCATGGCGTCAATGGCACTAATTTGTGTATGCTTTCCTGAACCAGGATACGAAAAACTTCGCAGCGCTTTTACAATTTCAATAATACGTTCAATGCCCTCGTGAGATTCATTGAACATCTCTGTAATTTCGCTCGCACTTTCTTGTAGTGAAAAGCGTTTTTCCAGCGCCTCGAACTGCGACTCTACCTCTCCACCAGCAGTGCGACAAAGCTTGCCTATTTCTTCTAACGCGTGTTGATAATCGCTAAAAATTTCTTTTGCAACCACCGTATTGCTTCGAACATAACCGATAGGGTTATTGATTTCGTGTGCTATACCCGCAGCAAGTTGCCCCAACATCGCCATCTTGTCTGCACTAACCAGCCTTTCTTCTAGAAAGTCTCTGTCTTTTTTAACCGAACTCAGTTCTATTTGCCGACTGGTGAGCTCAGTTTTTTTGTTCTGGTAACGAGACGTAATGTTTAGATAATGTTTGGTGGTATCAAGAACGTGTAGCGTTTCTTCTTCTAAGTGATCGTCTTTGGTAAGCAACACGAGCCAAGCGAATTCGCCGTCTGCCATTTCATGCATAAAGTGAAGTAGCCTTGCTTCTTCTTTTGTATCTGGTCGCTGCACTGCATTAACGCACCAGTGGGAATAGCTCTCGCGCAGTGTCAGAGGGGTTTCGTCTTTGAGAAGTTTGGCGAGCTCGGGAGAGCTATACCATCCGTTTTCGTGAGATAGCACCTGACTATCATCCCCCACCGTTAGCGCTTCACCTTCTACAATAAATGCTTTTCCACAATGGGCACCGCTAAATTCGACCGCCGATTCCAGCGCAGAAAATATAAAACTCTTACCCGGCTGAGCATTTGAAAGCTGTGATGCGGCACGGTTAAGGTACAACAACTCCCTTTCCCGCTGTTTTGAATCTTTTAAGGCTTTTCTTAGCGCTTGATTCGCTAAGTAAGCATCTTGTGAGTAGGTTTCAAGAAAAGACTCTGCGTTTTTACGCGCTATTTTTTGACGTTTAAGCTGTCGTTCTAAAGAGTTAACGCGGGCTTCCAGCTCTAGAATGCGCTCTTGTTCGGTGGAATACGATGTTTCACTCACCAAAAAGCCCTCCGTTTTGGGCGCCGCTATGAATTCGGGCGCCACGCTTTTCAATAGGGCCAGTTGAACCGCAAGGCTCTACGGGCGCTAATTAACTAGCCTATCAAGTAGTGTTAGTACTCTCTCACTGGCTTGTTCCATTTCCATAAGCTTAGCATCTGCCTCAGCATTGTTGCCATTTTGTTTAGCTAGAACGGCAGCGATACCGCTACTATGCACTTTTGCATGCGGCGCTTCAATCTCTCTGAATGCCGTTGTCTGGCCAATCGCTTTGTTAGCATTGTCACTATACCACTGCCCAAGGCGGCAGTTCTTATGATCGCCAAAGTCCGCCACAGATTTATTGCTGTAGCCGCACAGCACTGCATAAACCTCGGCCTTCCACACTACATGATCCAATTTTACTGTTTGAATGAACGTAGCAATTGCGCCTTCGCTAATGGTGGACTTCATACTGTCACAGTGTTGCACCATAACTTCGTAGCTGCCATTTAGCTGATTAATGCCGGTCTCTAGCTGCTCGTTGTTTCCGCGCAGTTCATTGACACCTGAAACCGCTTTGGAAGTAGACTGAATTATACCGTTCACCAACTCAGATACTTCTGTTGCTGATTTGTTGGTTTCTGTCGCCAATGCACGTACTTCATCAGCAACAACACTAAACCCGCGGCCTGCATCGCCTGCTCGCGCAGCTTCGATAGCAGCGTTTAGCGCAAGTAAGTTAGTTTGGTCAGAAATACTCGTAATAGTAGTAACAAATTTATTAATGTTATCTGCTGTTGTTGATAGCCCCGATATACGTTCGCTCATGCTGCCCATTTGGACATTAAGCCCGCTCATGTCGGTAACAATTTTGCTTAATGTAGTCGCAGAATCACTAAACAACTCATTAATATTAGCAACAGACTGGTTCTCAGCATCGATACGTTGATAAGTAGCCAACACCGTTTCACGAATACCTTCTAATTGACGCATTGCATCAACAATGCACTTCATTACAACGGAATCGTTCGACGATGCATGCTGACCGTTTGCAGCCTCAATGGCATTAATGAGTTCACTATTTTCTGCCTCTAAAACGTCAATTTTGTCTAAGGCTTCTTGCACTCTTGCTTCTAGTTTACGTACTTGCGCTTCTTTTTCTTCGTATTTACTGCGAGATACAAACATGTGTGGTTACCGATATGTTTTTTATAGAGTTATTTTGTTCAGATTAACAGATATCCAGACCATTTAACTATTAGTCTGAAGTAGCGTTATGCTATGAGTATCGGCGGAATCTTGAAAAACTGATGAAATAAAACGCTCGGTTGAGACGAGCTTTATTTTTGTGGCAGTAGATGCGGCTCTAGGGGCGGGCGACGGGCGCCTTTTTTAGGACCATACCACAACGTCAGATAGTCTAGGATAGCGGGCTCCGCATCACCTAATGGCCATAGCTTTTGCGTGTCTTGCATCCATCGAATAGTTTCAAGCCATCTCTCTCTGCTCATTGCGTTCTGTGTAATTAGTGAAGGCGAATGGCATGCGCTACAGTGTGCAACCACTAGATTATAGCCGGGCGCTACAGTAAGACCTGACTGGGGGTCAACAGACACAGTCGTGGCGTCAGCGGAATGCATACTTGAGCCGCTATTTTTATCGCTACTTTCATTGATGGCCGCAACCAGTGGTGTGCTAACTAACCCTGCCATAATAGAAACAAAAACGAATAGACGGCGCATGCGAGCGCTCCATATCTCAAACACGTTACTCGGTACCATGTGTTTTACACAACCCGCACAGCAATGCGATGGCAGGCATTGTTTAAGTAGCCTTTTGGATTCCAGCCCGGCAATACCATAGGTTGTGCTTTTCCATTTTCATCTACGGCTTTGGCCCATATTTCGAAATAACCTTGTTGAGGAAAAGCTATTTTTGTAGTGAATTGCTGCCATGCATGTCTATTTACGGGAAGCGTGAGCTCTGCTATTTGCCACGTTTGTCCGAAATCAATAGATGTGTACACTTCAGCCACTTTACCCTCGCCACTCCATGCATGACCGCGCACGCTTAGTTTCTTGGCCAAAGGATGATCAGTGCCCGACTGTGGAAAAGTAATGAGTGACTTAATAGGCATAGCTTCAATGATACACATATCTTCATCGGCTACTTTCGCCCCCGGAGCAACAGGTTTACAAGGGAGTCGGTACGCTTTGCCCAGCATTTTTGCACCGTCATGCACGCGGTCTCTGACCACTATTTTCTTAAGCCACTTGCCAGACGTAGACGCTGGCCAACCACCAAAAACCAGTCGGAGCGGATAGCCATTCATTAAAGGTAGAGGTTCATCATTCATTGCCCATGCAATCAACGACTCATCTTCCATCGCTTTGTTTATCGGCACCCCGCGAGAAATAGCCGCTTTGCCCGGTGTACGGCTTAAATGCTGGTCATCACCATAATAGCCAATGTAAACAGCGCTATCTTTTACGCCCACTGACGTGAGTACATCTTTAAGCCTTACACCTGTCCATTTAGGGCATCCCACAGCTCCGGTAGTCCATTGGTTCCCCGTCGCTGCTGGCGAGAACTCGGCACGTCCATTACCGCCGCATTCCAGCGTTAGTTGGTATGAGTAATGTTTGAATTGAGTTTTGAGCTCTTCCAACGTGAAGGTTTTTGACTGCTCGGCCGACTCCCCTTCAATAGTAAGCGTCCACGTACTCGCGTCTGGCTTTTGCGGGGGAATACCATTATTCCTTACGAAAAATCGAGAGGCAGGCGTAACCGCATCATCAAGTAAGTGCGCTGGCGTTTCAGCGTTAATTGGCCGGTCGTTAAGTATTGTTAGCCCGTCTTTTCCCTCGATAGAAAAAGGCGTGTTCGACTGAGCAAATGCAGCGGGAATAAGTCCTGCTGGCATGAACTGACCGTAAACGACTTCAGCACCAAGTAGCAAAGACAGAGACTTCAGACCTTTGATAAAGCCACGCCGAGTCAGCGCGTTGCTAGTTCGCTGAAAAACCTGTTCGTCGGCCTTTACAGGGTCCTTAGCGTACAGTTCGTGAAGGCCATGTTTTTTCACTGCTACCACCTCGTCATTGAGTGCTTTGTGTATTAAGAGTGCATTAAGAATAATTGTGATAAATCGCGCAAAAAATCCCACTATATTGCGAACAAATAGCCCAATATAAGCAGTGCAATCCACAGCGTTTCTGCCACAATCATTACAATTGGCAGCATACCGACTTCGGCTAACTTACCAAGGTTAGACTTCATACCGATTGCCGTAATTGAAACGACTAAGAAGAAGCGTGATATCTGGGTCCCCGTCTCAATAACTACTTCGGGTAGGGTTACAAAGCTGTTGAGTAACATAAGTACAATAAAGCCAACTAGAAACATCGGCATTTTAGGCACTTGCGCCCCGTCAGCCTGACTTTTGGCTTTGTAAAAGTGTTTAATGGCAATCATCATAATGAGTACCACTGGCATTAGCATGGCTACTCGTACCAGCTTGGTCAGTGTCGCCATGTCGCCTGCACTGTCAGACACCGAGTAACCTGCCCCCACAACTTGCGCCACATCGTGAATAGTGCCGCCTAAGAAAATGCCAGCTTCCGTATCATTCATGCCCAACTGCGCCGCCACAATTGGGTAGAGCACCATGGCGATGGTCGACATAGCGGTTACGCCAATAACCGTCAGCAACGTGTCTCTTTCGTGGTTTTCTCCCTTGGGAAGAATGGTGGAAATGGCGAGAGCCGCAGACGCACCACAAATGGCTACTGAGCCTCCCGTTAATGCACCAAAACGCTTTTGTAACCCGAGTAATTTGGCGAGACCCACTCCGACAATAATTGTTGTGAGTATGGCAGAGGCCAGCATAAGAGCGGTCTGCCACCCAAGTACCGCTAAGTCACCTAGCGCAATGCGTAGACCAAGCAGAACAACTCCAGCGCGAAGAAGAGTACTTGCCGTGAAATCGATACCACACGCACAGGGCGTATCGTTCTGATACAAAAACGATACGGCCATACCCAAAAGTAATGCGAACAACATAGCAGGGGCATTGTAATGCTCACTCAAAAAGAGCGCCGCCATACCGGTAATGGTTGCAATTCCTAGCCCGGGCCAAATATTTTTACATTTTACTGCTATATCGTTCATTTTCTTTTATCGCTCTGAGGCCACAAGCGCAACAAGCACTACGCGCTTTCGCTCGCCAGAATAAGGGCGGCGGCCATGCATTGCACGGTAATTGTCAACAATAGCCACGTCACCATCTTGCCACTCTAAGTCAAAGGTGTAAGTTTCAGACAGTTCTGCAACGCGCTCTAAACCGGCTTTAGGAATTGCACTTCCATCGCCAAAAGTAATTGCCGACGACGGGTTTTCCCTTACGCCTTTCCATCCCATATACGCAGCTATTAGCTGGTTATAGAACACTTCTGAGCCATCACTAAGTTCGATAACCGCAGGTAAGACAGGCGTAATGGCTCTTAGACTACCATCCTCCAACCATTGCCAGGTGTATCCTAACTCTTTTAATTTAGCTTCTGCCTCTTCTAATGACTCAACGCTTAGCGTGCTTTTCCAGCTTCTTCCTTGGCCAGAATTGGCATCATTGGCTGCTGGCATAGTAGTCGTATATTTAAGGCCTTTCTCTTTAAAGTCTCTAGCAAGCGCCGGATTTTCTTCCTTCAATGCTTCAAACAATTTATCGGAGCGGCACAAAGGCGTTGCTCCCCCCTCATCCGCTGCAGTCTTACAAAAGAAAAACAGCTTGCTAGGTGAAATAGGCGTCTGCGCCATTTCATGATGTAGAAAAATTTCTACGTCTTTCGGCGCTTCATTTGCTGTGAACACGCGCTCAGTAAAGTTAATACGCACGGCATTAGACAACGACTCCTGATAGGTAAAGTTAGGATAGCCGAAGCCTGCTGAGAAAACGTCAAAGGTCTCTGCGGAATCAATTGGAAACCCTCGAAAAAGTAGTGCTCCCGACTTTGCAAGTTTTGCTTCAAGCTCTGATTGATTTGCTTTTACAAATGCACCGGTCTCTTCTACCGTTGTACAACCCTCGTTGTTCACGACTATTTCAGGGAACACACCGCCGTTATAATTGTGCTGAGTAGGTACACTTGCGTAGGCTACCGCAGAGCTGTCATTGACGTTTTTCATAGCTAACTCCTAGTCGTAAATAGGGTGGAAACGGTTAAAGGCAGCTTCGCAGAAGTGCCCTGGATCGTTAAATCTGCGATTTACGTTCAATGCAGATATTGCCTGCATTTCACTGTCGCTGAGTGAGAAGTCAAAAAGTGCGAGGTTTTCTTTCATACGCTCAACTTTTGACGTTTTTGGAATGATGGCGTTACCGCGCTGAATTCCCCAACGCAAGACAACCTGCGCGGGCGTTTTACCATGGGCTTCTGCCGCGGCTTTTACTACGCTTTGCTCAAGCACTGATTCCGTCTGATCAGCCATTTCAAGCTCTAGATAAGATAAGGCACCTAGCGGAGAGAAGGCCGTCACCTCCAGTCCATAGTCTTTTGCCAAACGAATTAGTCGCTCTTGCGTAAGGTACGGGTGAGATTCAATTTGCAGCATGGCTGGCTTAATACGCGCATAGCTCATCAGGTCGTTAAGCAAACCGGTGTTGTAATTACACACACCAATTTGTTTTGCTTTTCCGCTATCGGCAAGCGACTCCATTGCCTCCCATGTCTTATGCAAAGGTACAGGCGCGAGTTCCATTTTAGGCTCGGCAGCATCAGGTTCGTAAAACCATTCTGGTGGATAACGGGTCTCGATAGGCACAAATTTCTGCGCTATCGGGAAATGGATCAGGTATAAGTCTACATAATCTAACTGTAAGTCTGACAAGGTTTTTTCTAAAGCAAGACCCACGTGCTCAGGGGCGTGAAAGGTATTCCATAGTTTAGAAGTAACCCAAAGCTCTTCTCTGGTGCATAAGCCTTCATCAATCGCTCGCTTAATGCCTTCACCCACTTCCTTTTCATTGCCGTAATCAGCGGCACAATCTAAGTGTCGATAGCCAGCCTTAATCGCTTGGTACGTGGTTTCCGCACATATGGCAGTATCGACCTTCCAAAAACCAAAACCTACCTCTGGTATCTTATTCATTGTTTCATTCACCTTAGAATTCGTTGCTTTAAGCTAGTACGGACTTTCTCTTAAACGTACTGCAAAGATAAAAAGCCGCGGTTTACTTTTGCAGTATGCTCTTGTATAACTTCAGCTTCAAACTTTAGTCTTGTATAAGACATAAGTTATTACACAGATATACCGATGTCAACAAAGTGTTAACAAACTTAATGAAAAGTTTGGAGTGCAATAAAAAGAAATGTCTAGCGGTGGCATAACAAGGTAAAGCGTTACCTTGTTATGCTAGGTGTTCGAGAGTCGGTAAGAAACAATTTGATAGGAACGGACGTTTAAAACGTTGTGGTTGAACGGTTTGGCGTTGATAGCAAAGGATTAATCAAGTTCAACTTGGTAATGGTAGTGGTCAGTTCTACATTTGCTTTCACGATATTCAATGAGTTTACCGTCAATAGACTCAGTGACGCGGGTAACCATAAGTAACGGCATTCCTTTTTCGATACCTAAGCTTTTTGCATCACTTTTTGAGGCCAAAACCGCTTTAATGCTGTCACGGGTCTTAAATACAGTTTGGTTATAGTCCGTTTGATAAAAATGATACAGAGTATGCGGAATATCTTCTCGCTTCTCGATGTCAGGAAATCGCTTAGACGGTAAATAAATAGTTTCAAGCATACAAAATTCGTTATCGAGAATTCGCCTACGCTTAAGCTTCACTACTTTGTCTTTAGCGGTAATTGATAGTGCAGTTTGGACACCTTCAATTGGCTCGACCAGCTCTTTACTTAACAGTTCAGCTTTGGGTAGGTCAGCACCTTTTCCGTCAGCTTGTAACGGAAAGAAACGAAACAGCGCATCTTGTGCCGTATGCTCAGAAACAAATGTACCGACCCCCTGACGACGGGTTACAATTTTGGTATCTGTCAACAATGTTAGCGCTTTGCGAACGGTTCCTTGGCTAACATTGAATTCGTCAGCAAGCTTAAACTCACTAGGTAGCATCTCGCCTGGTTGCCAACGGCGCTCGACAATAAGCTGCTTAATGTATTCAGCGACTTGTTGATACAGCGGCTGAAAGGCAAGACTTGGACCGCTGAGTTTGTGATCGAATTGAGATGAAGACATGAACCCTAACCTAAACGCTTAATTTTTGTTGTTATATCATACACAAGAGTTATAGCGCACTTTTGATATAAATCACATACATTGCAGGAATTACACGTGATGCTTTTGGAAACACTGCTTCCCATCTTTGCGCTATTAGGGCTTGCGACACTGCTACAGACCTTAAGCGGGTTTGGTTTTGGCCTTATGGTGGTATCAAGCTTTACGTTATTCGGCATCTTGCCGCTTACGGCGACCACCTTTATGGTGAGTTTTCTAAGTCTTTTCAATTCCATCAGCTTAGTAGCGAAAAACACGGAGCAAATAAATAGACGTGCTTTCACTATTATACTGGTTAGCGGTATACCATTTATGGCGGTAGGCTACGCATTGTTGGAATACCTGTCTGTTGGGATGGCAACTTGGCTCAATTTACTGCTTGGCTTGGCTATTCTCAGCTGCTGTGGCCTTTTATTAATAAAAAGAAAGCGGACACAGCCATCTGGTCGCGCATACGGTTTTTCTATCGCTGGCGCTCTAGGTGGATTGCTAGGTGGTCTTTTTTCTACCTTTGGCCCACCTGTGGTATTTCAGTGTTATCGACAAACCTGGCCAATTAATGAAATCAGGATAACGCTGCTGGCCGTATTTAGTGTTACCTCACTTATACGCCTTGCCATAATACCGTTTGGTACTTTGCCCTCAACAGAAGTGTTTCTGTCTGCTGTTTTCGCCATTCCCGTCATTTTAATTTTCACGCGATTAGGACGAATTCTCGCTGCTCGCGTATCCGCTGCCGCTGTTCGACTGTTAGCCTTAACCATGCTTGCATTAAGTGGCGTAACCCTTATTGTCCAAAATATCAGTATATAAGACGGCTTGATAGTGGACGCGGATCTAAATCTTCATAATTTTCTAATTGCAGATTGACACCCAAGTTACATTTCATTAACTTATGTCTTATATAAGACATGAAGGGTAATGTAGAAATGAGTAACGCGTTTTGTGTAAATGAGCCAGAATGGAACGATATTAAAGCCGCTGACATTACTGAGCAGCCCTTTTTGTCGGATGATAAGACACTTATTGTCCCCACCCAATATGGTGAGTTGAGTCTAAGTATTAGTCAGTTTGGTTTACGCATTCAAAGTAACGTAAATGCAGCAGATAATTTTGGTATGCTTACTCAAGCGCCGGAAAGGCTATCGCTAGTACTTTCCGGTGATCAGTCTCACAGCACCCTGGTAGCAGGCGACTATCGATTAGAAGTTTTTGCCGCACCTCTTCATTTCAAGCTATATAAGAATGACGTTTTAGTTCAGCAAAGCGCCACCGACGGCCACTTTGTACGTCAGCATCGCTTGCCGCCATTCGCTAAAACCGACAAAGGTTGGTTAGTAAGTTTAGAGCTTAGCTACGACGAAGCCGTTTATGGTCTTGGAGAGAAATGGGGCAAGCTTGATAAACGCGGCCAGCTAATTCGCTCATACAACCACGACGCTTTAGGCGTAAACGCCGAAAAGTCTTATAAAAACACACCATACGCATGGAGCCCAGAAGGCTGGAATCTTTTTGTACATACCCCCGCTCCCGTTACTCATGGTGTGGGATATGCACTTTGGTCACAGCGAGCTTACGTGTGCTTAGTAGAAGATAACCTACTCGACATGTTCTTGTTCCATCAAGACTCGCCAGCTAAATGCCTTCAAACCTACAGTGAGTTAACAGGCTTCGCACCAACGCCTCCAACATGGAGCTTAGGTGTAATCCTGTCTAAAGCGTATTATAAAGACGCCGACGAGCTACTCGCCGTTGCCCGCGAAGTGCGCGAAAAGAATATGCCTTGCGATGTTATTACCCTTGATGGTCGCGCATGGCAAGACACTGATACCCGCTTTGCTTTTGAGTGGGACCCTAAACGCTACGCCGATCCTCAGCCGGTTATTGATGAACTTAAAGCGTTAGGCTTTAAGATTTGCGTATGGGAATACCCCATGGTTTCAGTGAAAAACCCCCTTTACAAAAAGGCGGCCGAAAAGGGTTGGCTGATAAAGGACAAACGCACTGGCGAAGCGTACCGCTATGCGTGGGACTTAAGCCCATTTGGCGAAGTACTTACGCCTTTGCCAGACTCAGGTATTTTAGACTTTACCCACCCAGACGCTTACGAATTTTGGAAAACCTCGCACAAGCCTTTATTTGACCTTGGCGTGGACATGATAAAAGCCGACTTTGGCGAACAGCTGGAAGACGACAATATGCTGTCGTATAGCGGTGATTCAGGTAATCGTCTACATAACGTTTACAGTATGCTTTACAACCGCTGTGTCTACGAGGCTGCCGACGCTTACTGCAAAACAGGTCCTTTCCTATTTAGCCGTTCGGCTTGGACAGGAAGTCAGCGCTACCCATCACAATGGGGCGGTGACCCGCAAGCCGACTGGCATGGCCTAGCCGCAAGTATTCGTGGCAGTTTGTCCTGGGGTATGTCAGGCGGGCCGTTTTTCGCTACCGATATAGGCGGGTTTTACAAAGACACCCGAGATGCAGAACTTTACGTAAGATGGGCACAAGCGTCAGTGTTTAGTGCCCACATGCGATTGCACGGTATTGGCCCTCGTGAACCCTGGTCCTACGGCGATGCCGCTTCCAATGCAGTATTTGAGGCCCTTAAGCTAAGATATAAGCTTATTCCATACCTAAAGGAAACCGCAGAAAAAGCATCACAAACAGGACTTCCGGTTCAGCGCGCCATGGCGTTAGCCTTCCCTGAACAGCCGCTTTCGCACGGTTTTGAACAACAATTTATGTGCGGTGATGACCTACTTGTTGTGCCTTGCGTGGTGCCCGGCGGAAAAATTAAATACTACTTACCAAAAGGTGAATGGATACGTTTTGGTACCGAAGAAGTCGTGCAGGGTGAGCAATACAGAGAAGAAATACTTGCGCTTAACGATGTGGCGGTGTTCATACAAAAAGGCAGTCGCATTGTAATGGGCCCAGATGTTCAACATACCGATATGGATATGTCGAACACCACACATTGGCCAGCGTAGCGCATAGGAGCAGTTCATGGATATCACCCTTACCCTATTGTCATGCATGGCATTTATGGCACTGGTTGCCGTTATTTCTTACATGAAAACAAAAGGGGAAGTAAACACGCAAGACGGTTACTTCCTTGCAGGAAGAGGGTTGACCGGCACTTTTATTGCTGGGTCCATGATCCTTACCAACCTTTCCGCAGAGCAGCTTATTGGATTAAATGGCTCTGCCTTTGGGTATAACTTAAGCGCTATGGCGTGGGAAGTTACCGCTGGTATCTCTACCATTATTATGGCGCTTATTTTCTTGCCTCGTTACTTAGCAGGCGCTTTCTCCACCCTACCTGAGTTTTTACGCGACCGTTTCGACGATAGCGTTCGCAGAATGACGGTAGTTTTGTTTATGGTGGGGTATTCGTTAGTTACCATTCCATCGGTGCTTTACTCTGGCTCTATTGCCGTGCTTAGGCTTTTTGATGTACCCGGGCTTTTCAACGTAAGCTATGAGGTGGGACTGGTACTTACCATCGTCATAGTCGGTACGATTGGCGCTCTCTATGCCATTTTCGGTGGTTTAAAAGCGGTAGCCGTATCAGACACGATTAATGGAGTTGGCCTTTTAATTGTGGGTTTATTGGTTCCCGTTCTTGGCTTGGTGGCCTTAGGCGACGGCAGCTTTAGCCAAGGTCTATCTACTATTGCTACAACGGAAACTGAAAAGCTCAATGCTATAGGTGGTCCCGACGACCCTGTTCCTTTTGGTACTATTTTCACGGGTATGATTTTAGCCAATTTGTTTTACTGGGGTACTAACCAATACGTAATTCAGCGAACCTTAGGCGCTAAAAATCTGGTTGAAGGCCAAAAAGGGGTGTTGTTCTCTGGCTATTTTAAAGTGCTTGTGCCCTTTATGATGATGTTACCAGGCGTGATTGCTTATCACTTATATCAAGACGAAAACCTTCAAACTATCGACCTTGCCTACCCTCATTTAGTAAAAGATGTACTCCCACAGTATTTGTCGGGTTTCTTTTTAGCAGTATTGCTTGGTGCGGTGTTTAGCTCTTTTAATTCACTGCTTAACAGTGCTGCCACCCTATTTTGCTTAGACGTATACAAACCCTTCAAAAAAGACAAAGTGAGCGACGAAAAGCTTATTCGCGTTGCCAAGATCACCAGTATTGTTATTGCTGTGCTCTCTTTTATCACGGCGCCGCTGCTTATGTTTGCCCCTGAAGGATTGTGGCAAATCATTCGCATATTCACTGGCTTTTACAATATTCCCGTTATCACTATTGTGCTTGTTGGCCTATTTACAAAACGCGTTCCTGCGCTGGCGGCAAAAGTCGCGATTATCTTCCACGTAATTGCCTATGGACTGCTTAAGTTCGTATGGGAAGTCGATATTAACTTTATCCATATCTACGCCATTTTGTTCGCTATTGAATTGGCTATTATGTTGACTATAGGCAGGCTCTACCCAATGACTACTCCATGGCATTTCACTGCAAAGGCTGAAGTCAATATGACGCCATGGCGCTATGCCATTCCCTGCGCCATCGTGCTTGTTGGCCTTATCGCAACGCTTTACCTGATGTTCTCTCCTGTAGGCTTTGTGAATGGACTAAGCAACGCGTTTGTCCCTGCACTAGTCGGCTTGTGGGCAACATGTTTCGTGGCAATTGGTATAAGTCTGAAATGGTGGCGAGTAAAGTATGAGCAAGGCTTGAAGCGCCTTGCTTCTCAGCACGCCTAACTCTCCTTCATCATTTTTGTATAGAAAAAACACAAAAAAATTAACATAACGTTTGCAAACGGCTTAACAATTGTTTAACTTAATCACTCTTATATAAGACATCAGATGCAAGATATCTTTTATATAGAAGACCGTATTTTTACGCTATTGAATTTTGCTATTGAAAGAATAATACGCGTAGCGCTGTACCCTACGCAGCCAGAATAAAAAACGAAACGCCGATTACTTGCTCAAATGCTTTTGTATCCGACTAAAGGTAGCAAGGTGTAAGTGAGGGCGTGATAAGCGAAACACCCTGGAGAACAACATGAATACAAAGAGATCACTCATCAGCAAGGCGGTAACCCTTGCTATGACATCTGGATTGCTACTTCACACCAATGCATTTGCGCAAGAGGCAGATACAGAGCAAGTCGACGCCTCAAAAGATGATAAATCATTTGAACAAATTGTCGTTACATCGCAAAAGCGTGTTCAAAGCATCAGCGATGTGCCCGTTGCTGTATCAGTGTTACGCGGTGACCAGATAGAATCTGCCTTTGCTAACAATGTTGAAAATCTACAAGCGCTTGTGCCTTCTGTGAGCTTCCGCAAAGGGACAACAACTCGAAATTCAGCCTTAACCGTTCGTGGTATTGGAACAATTTCATTTAGTATCGCCGCAGAGCCAAGCGTAGCCACGGTGGTAGATGGCGTTGTATTAGGGCGTTCTGGTCAAGCGTTTGCCGATTTGTACGATGTAGATCGAATTGAGGTATTACGTGGTCCACAGGGTACTTTATTTGGCAAGAACGCCTCTGCTGGTGTGGTAAACATCACCACAAAAGATCCTTCTCAGGAGCTCACAGGCAGTCTTTCTACTGAGTTTTATCAAGATAACGAATACCGTTTAAAAGGCACAGTAAGTGGTGGCTTAACCGACGACCTTTCAGCCAGCTTAACCGTCTTCCAAGGTAAATTCGACGGCTATATCGACAACGTTTACAACAATGAAAAAGTAAACGGCTATGACCGTGAAGGTGCCCGTGCAGTTGTGGTTTACGAGCCAACCAATGATTTAAAAGTAAAGTTCATTAGCGAAATTTACAGCGCGGATGACGACTGTTGTGCTGATTTAGAAGGCGTATCTAGCGGTCGAAATCCCGACTCAAAGGCAGCGCCCAACAGTGAGACCATTGCCGACGGTATCGATTTAGAGCAGCGTCAAATTGATCATGACTTCGAATCTCGCACTATTGACGACCACTCGGCCTTCTCCGTACAAGTGGACAAAACCATTGGTGACTACACCTTCACGTCGATCACTGCCCAGCGCTCGTGGGAAAATACAGAATTCCGCGAAGGTGATTTTACGTCTATTGCTGGCGACAGCGACCAGCCAGTATTTGGAGTGCCGTTTCAGCTGCATGACGTAGGTGAGCAAGAATGGAGTCAGTTTTCTCAAGAATTCCGTGTTGCATCAAACCTAGCTGGCCCATTCAACTTCTTAGCCGGTATGTTCTACTGGAACATGGATTCAGAGCGTAACTTCACTCGTGATGCAAGTTGCCAAAACAATAACCTTCAACTTGACCAAGCACTGACATTCTATGCGCAGAATAACCTGTCTGGAGACGCGCTGACAGACGCACTTTCTGACCTAGACGCTTACGCTAATTCACTAGGTGTGACATGTAATGCCAACGACATTGTGTCTGCCACGGCATTCATGAGCACTGAGTTTAATAACTGGGCCGTTTACGGAGATGGCACCTACGACTTAAGCGATGACTTACGCCTTATTTTCGGTCTTCGCTATACCGATGATGAAGTGTCTTACACTCACCGTCGTATAAGTAACGACGAATATGGACGCCGCGGTGTGGGCGTTCGCCCTGCGACCGAGAACACCGATGCAGAAGGTGTGGTAGATGAAACCAATTTGTCTGGCCGCCTTGGTGTTCAATACGATCTCGACCAAAATCAAATGGTTTATGCAACCTATTCTCAAGGCTACAAAGGCCCTGGTTTCAATGTTTACTATAACTTCAACCCAGAGAATGACGGACGCCCTATTGGCGCGGAAGAATCTGACGCTTACGAAATTGGCTATAAGTACGCAAGTCGCGATCTACTTTTAAATATCGCGCTATTTAGCACTGACATTGAAGGCTTCCAAGCAAACAACTTTGATTGTTCTGACGGCGCATGTATCACGCGCCTTACCAATGCTGGTGATGTGACGACCCAAGGCGTTGAAGTAGACTTTATGTGGAACGCAACCGACAACCTAACGCTAATCGGTGGCGCTGCGTACACCAAGGCTGAGATCGATAGATTTAATTGTCCTGAAGAGGCAGAGTGTACCGACCGTTCGGGATTGGATGTTCCATTCTCACCTGACATGAAATACTCACTGTCAGCGGAGTACTTCATGGAAACAGAGCATGGTTTTGACGTTTACTACAACGCGTCTTACATCTATACCGATGAACAGTACTCTGACTTGCCAGGCAACACGGGTGAATTCAATCCTCACTCATTGTTACCTGACTACAGCATGCTTAACGCAAGCGTTAGCTTCTCATTCAAAGACGATGCCTTCCGCGTATCTTTGATTGCGAAGAACTTGCTTGATGAAAGCTACGCGACCACATATAGCGGCGACAACTTCCGCTATCAAATACCGCGCGATGCAGATCGCTATTACGGCGTAGCATTTAAAGCAAGGTTTTAATCTCGTTATAAATTAAAAAACGTGTGTGTTGAAAGGGGCGTGTGAACGCCCCTCTTTTTTGCACAACTACAGACTGTTAGTCCCTGAAAATCAAAACAAACGCCTTTGACCAAATAATAGTATTAATTTATCTCTTCGTGCTGGTGTTCATGAGAGTGGGCGTGTAAATGGTCATTATCATCACGACATGGCTCACCCGGCAACTCAAACTCTATCGTGGTATGAGCAAGTTCAAAGGGGGCTAAACGCTCGTGAACTTCCTTTTTGAGTGCTCTCAGTTTGTCATTGTCTATTGCACAGTTTATTACCACGTGTGCAGTAAGCACGTGCTGCTCTCCGTCAAGCGACCAAAAATGTACATGGTGAATTTCTTCAACGTGCTCGATTTTCAAAAGCGTGTTGCTAATAGCACTCCTTGTAGCCAAGTCAGGTACGCCCTGTAGAAACAAAGACATGGTCTGCACAACATACCGAACAACATTGACCAAAATAAATAGCGTAAAACCAATAGATAAAATTGGGTCGAGTATAGGCCATTCAACAAAATGGAGCACAATGGCTACTACCAGTACCGCTACCCACCCCATCGTGTCTTCAATTAAGTGCCAGTTAAGCACCTTTTCATTCATCGAATGACCGCCGTGGAGTTTATAAGCTGCAAATCCATTCACGACAATACCTAGGATCGCTAATCCAATCATACCCTCTGTAATGGGCATTTCGGGGTTAGATAAACGAGGGATGGCCTCAGACAACACCCAAATTGAGCCAATCACCAAGATAACGCCGTTGATCATAGCTCCCATAAGGCTTAGCCGTTTGAAGCCATACGTATACTTTTCGGTAGATGCTTTATTCCCGAGCTTACTTAAATACCACGCCAGACCTATGGATAGAGAGTCTCCTAAATCATGAACAGCATCTGCCATTATGGCGACACTGTTAGTAAGCCAACCCCCGATGAATTCAATAATAGTAAAGATGAAATTTAGCCAGAACGCCCATCCAATGCGTGTGGAATCTGTGCCTAGCGCTTCAGCATGCGCACCGTGGTGATGGCCGTGATGCTGACCTTTATGATGATCAGAGGCGGAAGTGCTGTGATTGTGGTGATGCATAATAACAACTCACATGAGATCGTATATTGAGCTTAACGTGATGTGTACCCAGGTGCGAACAAAATATCGAGCACAGGTCATTAACAAGTCCCTGAGATAATTTGTAAACAGTGAGTGAAACAAGCACCTTTAAATTTTAACCCACCCTCCAATACAACCTTATCTTATTGTTTTATTTGAAAATAAACGAAGATCAACAAAAATAAGACCGACAGCCAAATGTTAATTTTTTGAGAACAGTATTGATCTTTATGTGTCAGTCGCTTAATGTAATGTAAGCGCTTTCAAACAGCCATTTTTATTTGACCTAAATTGTAAGCGCTTACAAAAAGCTTTTTACGTGGCATTTGCCACTACATAAAAACCCAATTTCTTTAGATCAGGGCTGAAAACAATGACGAAAAAAGCATCTCAACTTTCGCGGATAGCTGCCGCGATCTCAGTCGCAACCCTATTTGGCTGTGGAGGCGGAGCAACCACATCTACAGACATCGACGTTGTTGATCCTGCGGCACCCGTTTCTGACTGGGAGCTGGTATGGAGCGACGAGTTCGATGGGAACAGTATTGACGATGACAACTGGACTCACGAAGTAAACTGCGACGGTGGCGGCAATAATGAATCTCAGTGTTATACCGACAGCGAAGACAATTCATTTGTGTCTGACGGTAGCCTAAAAATTGTTGCTCTACCCGCGGAAGAAGGAGCGCAAAAGCCTTATACGTCAGCCCGTCTAAACACGCGCTACAAAGCAGACTTTAAATACGGCCGTATTGAAATGCGTGCTAAATTACCCTCTGGTCAAGGCAGTTGGCCGGCGTTTTGGATGATGCCTACTGATGAGGTTTACGGTGGCTGGCCTCGTTCTGGCGAAATTGACATCATGGAAGCCGTAAACCTTAAGGCACTGGATGCCGACGGCAATCCTGAAAGCCATATTCACGGCACCCTTCACTATGGTCAAGAATGGCCAAATAACGATAGCTCAGGCAAAGCCTACTCGCTTCCTGATGGAGCGAATCCAGCAGACGACTTTCACACCTACGCCGTTGAATGGCAAGAAGGCGAAATTCGCTGGTACATGGACGATTACCTTTACGCTACGCAGCGTCGTTCAGAAGTTCGTTATAACGCAAACGGTGACGCAACTGGACTTTCTCACCGCGGCTGGTATGCGGAATACTTTGAGCAAGGCACAGGTGAGCTAACCACTCACTGGGACAACGCGCCATTCGATCAAGAATTCTACATTATCCTTAACTTTGCAGTAGGTGGCGACTGGCCAGCTAACGTAAACGAAACAGGTATTGATGCTGAAGCGTTTGCCGAAGGTCAGACTTACGAGGTCGATTATGTTCGAGTGTACGAATGTGCATCGAACCCAGACACCGGCAAGGGCTGTGAAACTGTTCGCCCAGGTTACAACTCACTAGACGATGCATTAGTGGAAGGCGAGGCGCCTATCCCTTCACCACCGTCAACCGGTGTTGCACAAAACCTTACTATTTTCGACGGAACACCTAATCCAAACTGGCCTGCGTGGGACTGCTGTGGTGGGTCAACACCAGCACTCGTAGAAGATGCCGAGCAAGGACAGGTTTTCGAATTTGCTATTAATGAAACACCTACGGTAATGGGCTTTATCAGTCGAGCTCAATTCATTACCGACCCAGAAGGTGAAGCGTCTCCGTTTGATGCGTCTCCAATGGAAGAAACTGGCAGTGTTAAATTCGATCTGAAAGTTACATCGCTGCCTGCAAATGCGACAACTAATTGGCTATTTAAGATTGAAAGTTCTGAAGGTTCAACTGCCGCAGAACTTCCACTGATGGACGGCTATGTAGGACCCGCAGACACCGCTGGTGCTGCGCCTGAACAGGGTGTGTGGAAGTCTTACGAATTTCCACTTAGCGCGCTTGCAGCAGGCTTAGATACAAGCGCTATCGATGTCATCATGGTTTTCCCTGCGTGGGATACCGGCAATGGCGCGGTTTATCGCATGGCTAACGTAGAAATTTCGCAAGAAGGCGGAGCTAGCTACCCAGAATTAGTCATCTTCGAAGATGGGCAAAACCCTAACTGGCCTATGTGGGACTGCTGTGGCGGCTCTACCCCTACTGAAGAAATGGACAACGAAGAACACGGTCTAACTGCAGAATTTCGAATTGGCGCAGAACCGACTGTAATGGGCTTTATCACGCGCCCTGAATCTGGCGGCGGTGACACCCCATTCGATGCTACAGCGCTTACCGACGGTGGCTTATTGCAGTTTGATATGCGCGTAGTGAGTGCGCCTAGTAACGCCGAAGCATCTTGGATATTCAAAATCGAGTCTAATGGCGCATCTACTGCTGTTGAATTGCCACTTTCTGATAGCGTTGAGGGTCAGGAGCCTGTGGAAGGTGAATGGCAAACCTACACATTTACCATTTCAGAATTGCAGGCACGTGGTTTGGACGTGAGTGCTATCGACGTCATTATGGTTTTCCCAGCTTGGGGCACAGGTGAAGGCGCGGTTTATCGCTTAGACAATGTGAAATTTTACCACCCTGATAGCGGCGAAGATGCGTCAGGTGCGGGCATCACGCTCTTTGCTGATACAGCAGCTGAACAATGGTCAATCTGGGATTGTTGTGGTGGATCAACGCCAACTGAAGAAGTAGACGACGCGGAACACGGCACAGTAGCAGAATTTCGCATTGGCGCTACACCAACGGTGATGGGTTTCTTAGCTGATGAAACCGTATCATTCGATGCTTCATCACTACTTTCAAATGGCGCGATTAAGTTTGAAATGAAAGTAAGCTCAATGCCTAACGACGCCTCTGCACCTTGGTTGTTCAAAGTAGAGTCCATTAATGTCTCTTCTGCTGTTGAACTTCCAATGTCGGCCAGCTTGGAAGGTGCTGATCCGGTTGAAGGTGAATGGCAAACATACACTTTCCCACTACAAACCCTATATGACGCAGGCTTAGATATCAGCGCTATCAACGTCATCATGATGTTCCCAGCATGGGGGCAAGGCGAAGGTGCAGTTTATCGCATCGACAATGTAGAAATAGCAGCACAGTAACAAAGCAAATGCCGCTTTAGCCTTTAAAGCGGCAGTGACCAATTGATAAGAATTAGTAGGGCAATTATGAAAAACACACCATTTAAAAAGACCCAGCTTGCCACATCAATGGCTTTGTTGATGGGCTCTACCCTAGCTCTTCCCTCTTACGCACAAGAATCAGAAGCGGTAACACCGGCAGAGGGCGAAGTTGAAGTTATTCAAGTAAGCGGTATTCGCGGCAGTATGATTCGCTCTATGGATTTGAAACGCAGCTCAAGCGGCGTAGTAGATGCCATATCCGCTGAAGAACTAGGTAAATTTCCTGATACCAACCTGGCTGAGGCACTTCAACGCATTACAGGTGTAAGTATTAGTCGTTCAAACGGTGAAGGTAGTGAAATTACCGTTCGTGGTTTTGGTCCTGAGTTCAACCTAATTACCCTGAACGGTAGACAAATGCCGGGGACGGGCTTTACCCGTTCCTTCAATTTAGCCAACCTTTCTTCTGAAGGTGTAAACACGCTTGAGCTTCAGAAGACCGCCCGTGCAGAAAATCCCAGCGGGGGACTAGGTGCAACGGTAAACATTATTACCATGAAGCCGTTGGCGCAATCAGGACAAAATGCCACGTTTTCAGTGAAAGGTATTTACGACTCGTCTAACGAAGCGGGTGATGACGTAACCCCTGAAATTGCTGGTGTCTACAGCAACACGTTTGCCGATGACATGTTTGGATTTGGCCTGTCATTCTCTCACCAAGAACGTGACTTTCAGCAGCAAGCGGCAAATATTCAAGGCTGGCAGCTTCAAGAAAACGCTGCACTACCTGACTTAGACCCTGAAAATGTGGTTGATAACCGCACCAATATTACCGACGCTGCGTTCTTCCCTAAAGACATGAACTACAGCATTACTGACGTTCAGCGTGAGCGTTCAAACGCCCAAGTTACCTTCCAATTTCGCCCAGTTGACGATTTTACGGCAACGATAGATTACACTGCAACACGCGCCACTACTGGCACCAACACAGTGGGATGGGGTATTTGGAATAACTTTGGCGCTAATATCAATGCGTACGAATTAGACGAAAATGGTACAGCAGTCTACGCCGATATTAGTGGTGACGACGGCTCGTTTACTGCCAGTCGCGAAACCACGCGAGTTGACGCGCGTTCAATTGGTGTAAACTTAGACTGGGTAGTGTCTGACGATTGGCATTTCCGTCTGGATTACCACGATTCTTACAACGAGATTGATAACGGTTATGACAAAGGTTTGGGTAGCTCTGGCCAAATTATACTGGGCTCAAACCAGCTTGAGTCAAAAGTTTACGACTACAGAGCAGGCGAGATTCCACAAGTTTATGTGAACTGGAACAACGGTACGAATGAAATCTTACCTAGTGAAATTGACTCTAACTTCAGCCAATTCATTTACTCACCAGGTCGCTCTGATATTGAGCAACTGCAGCTTGACGGCACGTGGTATAACTCAGCTTTCGACATACCACTGGTTAAAATTGACTTTGGTTACGCCCGAACAGAACAAGCATTGACGGGTTTTGAAGCGTGGAGCGGACTACGCGGCGGCCCGGGTTTTAGTCCATCTTTCACAGAAATTTTCCCAGACAGCATGTTTATTCGCAATGACACATCAGGCTTCCTAGACGCCTTTGACGGTGGCGGCGCAGGCATGAATCCGGGTTACTATTACACCTATGATTTTGACGAAGCCATTGCCCGTCAACTTGCTTTCATTACTGGTGATGTCGTTGGCGAGAGTAACGCTTACTCTATCGACCCTTACTTCAGCGGTGCGCCTTCTGTCAGTAACGTAGAGGAAATTACCGACTCTATTTATGTTCAGTCAGAGTGGGACTTCGAGGTCGGTGATTATTACGTGCAAATAAATGCTGGTGTACGCTACGAAGAAACAGAAGTGCCAAGCTCTGCGGAGGTTCGTGTACCTGTGCAGGTAAATTGGGTCGCAGCTTCTGAGTGGATCACGCAGTTTGAAGACGAGCTACAGGTGCAAGACTTTACTGGCGAATATGACATTTTATTACCCATGTTCGACGTAAAAGTAGATGTGACGGATGACATTGTTGCGCGTTTCTCTTGGGGTAAATCAATTACCAGAGCGCCGATTGGCTTGCTACAAGGTGGCTTGGCATTCAGTGGAAGCCCTAAAATTGGCGCGAGAACCGCATCGGCGGGTAACACCAGCTTGCTACCGTTCGAGTCAACTAACTTAGACCTTTCATTTGAGTGGTACTACGACGAGTCGAGCATGCTTGCCGTGGGTTTATTCAGAAAGTCGGTTGAAAACTACATTACAACCACAGGTCAAGATCAGCAGTTCGAAGGTTTACGTGACATCTATCAAGGCCCTCGCTGGAACGAAGCCGTGACCGCATTAACGGCAGCTGGTGAGCAAGCCACCGATAGCGCTATCTATAATTACTTTATTGATAACGGCTATGCTGACGAAAACGGTGTGGTAACCCCTAATGCGGACGACCCGTTAATTACCTGGCGTACCACACAGCCTGGTAATTCCAGCGATTCAAAAACGGTTGAAGGTATTGAGCTAGCTATACAGCACACGTTTGGCGACACTGGTTTTGGTTTCGGCGCCAACGCAACGTTAGTTGACGGTGACGTTGAATACGATCCTTACAACCTGAACGAGCAAGACCCGCTAGTAGGTATCAGTGACTCGGCCAACTTCCAAGTGTTTTATGAGAAAGAAGGCCTTTCTGTAAAAGTGACCTATGCATGGCGCTCAGACTATGTTGTGGGTATTGGCCAAGCACAAGGTTCTTCAGATAACCCAGCAACTCAGTTCGACACCTTTGGTCAAGTTGATGCCAGCATCAACTATGATGTGAATGAGCACCTAACTGTCTTCCTAGAAGGCGTAAACATTAACGACGAAACAGAGCGTGGCTACGGCCGATTCGAAGAGCAATTCTTATTTGCTCGTCAGTACGGACCTCGCTACACGCTTGGCGCTAGATATACTTTCTAAGTTGATAGAGCAATAATACTAAGGGCCTTTTCAGGCCCTTTTTTGTTTTAGCACGCTAGAATTATCAAACATTTCTTCCAATATTTGATAACCTCACTAGACAAGCTCAGGTACGAGTAATAAAAGAAGAAAGCGAGTGAAGTATAAGAAGTGTATTAGCGTACTAGTGCTATTTTTGTTGGGAATAAACAATACCTTCGCATCTGACGATGATAGATATTTCCAAGCGTATTCCCAAATTATAGGCAGTAAACCCGACAGTGAAGAAGAGTTAACGGCATTAGTCTCTGACTCTGATGTCTTATCTGAACAGTCATCTCTTGCATCTGTTTACATTGCTTTACTGCAATCTATGGTTGATCATCCCACGGGATTCGAAGAGTACAAACTTGCCCCGAAAGACCACTTAAAAGATATAGAGCGTTCACACCCAGCGTTGTATTTCAGACACAACATTCTGTCAGCTTATAACCTCGCCATTCAGGAAAAGTGGCGTTTAGCCCATAGCACTATTGACGAAGTAATAGCGTTTGCCAACGACAATGATCCTGAGCTTTACTTTGACGCTATTGCGACTAAATCCATTTTTCTAGCGAGAATGGGACTAATAAGAGCATCCCTAAACTCTGGCGCGAAAGTGTTAGGCGAACTGCCTTCATTAACCGAAAAACGCTTCTTTGGAGACGGTGCAATAGAAAACATGGAGCTTGAGATAGGGCTCAATATGTCTTACTTAGGGGAGAATAAGCGTGCTTTAGAATTGTGTTCTCGTGCAGAGACCTTTTTTTATACTAGGCCTTTGTCTAGCCCCCATCGGTATTACCAAATTGCCCTAGACTGCCAACGAAGAAGCCTCGAGAACTTAGGTCGAATAGATGAGGCTTTCGACATGCTCGAAAAATACACCGAATACGCTACATCCATTGAGGACTGGAATACCTACACCTATGGACTAGTTTTAAAAATTGAAAATTTCTATGCTCTGGGAAAAGTAAAAGAGGCACATGAATTAATTGAAAAAACTGAGAGTTTCATATCCTTACTACCAACCTCATACGATACTAATACTTATCAAATTTCTCGGTTCAAAGCACTAGTAGAACAGAGTGAGTTTGAAAGGGCTAACGCGTTGTCAGCTTTAATTATCGACAACTTGAGTGACGAGTACAGCTCACCCGATTTACATTGGGCACAATTCAAATCTATTCAGTCTTCTCTTTTCGAGCAGCTGGGGAACAAAGAGGCTGCCATTTCAGCATTGCGAGACAGTAAGAACTTTTATCAATCTCTTTACTATCAAACTGACGACAGAAAAGAACTGTTTAGCGACTATTATGAAAGTGCGTTAGCTGAGCGAAAACTACAACTCTTAAAACAACAGCACGAATTATCTCAACTGGAACTTGCAAACAGCAACAGAATGAATCTAATTCTTACTGCTGGGGCGCTGACTTTATTAGGACTTTTGGCCCTCATTAGCTATCTATATGCTGTCCAGCGAAGATTGAAAAGAGAACAGGAAACATTAGCGACCGTAGATACGCTCACAGGCATTCGTAATAGAAGAAGTTTACTCGGCGCAGTGCAGTTAGAGCTAAATGAAGCAAAGGCATATAAAAATGACTTATCTTTGGTGTTAATCGATTTAGATAACTTCAAAGAAATCAATGACAACTATGGCCATGAGTGTGGGGACGATTTACTCAAAGCCTTTTGTGAACACGTTTCCAAGTCCATTAGAAAAACAGATACATTTGGACGCTATGGTGGAGAGGAGTTCATTCTGTGCCTTCCTAACACGTCGGCTGCCGAGGCTAAAAAAGTTGTTAACTCTATCCTTGATAGTTATCGAAAAGTGCGTATTTCGCCAAATATCAGCGCACAAACCTTTTCTGCTGGCATCGCGCAGTATCAAACAGGGATTGAAACATCGAATCTCATTAAACAGTGTGACGAAGCACTTTATGTCGCTAAAAGGTTTGGTAGGAATAGAGTTTGTATTTTCAGTCAGGATGACTAAGAAAACCAAAGAATTGAACGCCAATAAGTCGAGCGTACTACAGTATTAGAGTCATCAGACTTTAACACTGTAGTAACTAGTTTTAGCTACGGTCACTCGCGCGTTTCAAGCGACTGTTTTCGCTTATCCAACCTTACTCGGTAACGGGCGTTCCGTCCTTATTAAATTTCGCTATTTCGGCCCCAGAAGACTCCCATTCTTCCTTTTCAACTTTAGTGGCTTTGGGTGAGAACCAGCCAACGTAGGCGTAAAATATTCCTATTAGGGGCGCCGTCCAACAAGCAAAGGCAAGAGGGATGTACAGCAGGTTTTCTAAGTTTGCGCCAGAAATACCCAGGCCAAGAGCAGATATCACAAACGCACCACCGGCATTCCAAGGGATGAGCGGAGACATTAACGTGCCCCCTTCTTCAATGCCACGGGACAGGTTAAGCGTAGAATAACCCATGCCTCTATAAACAGGTGAATACATTCTTCCCGGCAAGGCTACCGACAAGTACGGGTCGCCAGCCACCAGATTAGTAGAAAACGCCGTACCAACCGCTGCTATCTGTGTACCAGCAAAGGTTCTCGCTTTACTCTTTATTGCATTGATAATGCTTCTTAGGCAGCCTGTCGTTTCTAACGCTCCACCGAAACCAAGCGCAATCAATACCAATGAAATAGTCCACATCATTGACTGAACGCCGCCGCGATTAAGCAAACTATCTATTTCAACAATATTGGTTTGGATGGCATATCCGTTATTTGCATAATCGAAAACGGCTTGCAGACTCTGACCTTGCATAAACATGGCGAAAGCTCCTCCCACAACCGCTCCTGCAAATAACGCAGGAAGGGGGGGAATTTTCTTTAAGGCTAACCCCATAACAACAAGCGCTGGCAATAACGCCCACCCCGTAACGGTAAAGTTATCTTCTAATGCACTGGTGATACCTGCAATTTTTGCAAATGAGACGCTCTGAGCATCGATAACGAAGAAGCCGACGCCAAGGTAGATCAGAAATGCGAGCACCATGGCAGGGATTGTCGTTGCCATCATATTCTTGATATGTGAAAACACATCGGTACCTGTAACCGCTGGAGCAAGGTTTGTAGTATCCGACAGCGGCGATACCTTGTCTCCGAAAAAGGCGCCTGAAACTACTGCTCCCGCCGTCCAGTACATGGGGATATCGAATCCTTCACCGATACCCATTAATGCTAAACCAACGGTGCCTACGCTGCCCCAACTTGTGCCTAAAGAAACTGAAACGACTGCACAGATAACCATACCCGCGGCCAGAAAAATTTGGGGAGACAGGGTCTTTAACCCATAGTAAATAATGGTGGGTACCGTACCGCTGGCTATCCAAATACCTATGATCATCCCTACAACAATAAGTACACTTACCGACGGCAAGGCAACATGGATAACTTTAAAGATTCCTGCCCGCACTTCTTCCCACGTTAGACCAAGATAAGTACCAACAAAACTTGTTAATGCTATGCCAATGGCAAGCGGTATATGAGGCTCAAACACGCCGAAGTAAAATATCTGGGTGCCGAGGATTAAAAGCGTCAATACAACAGGTGTTAACGCAAGTAAGAGACTTGGTGTTGCACGCTGTTCATCTGTCATTTTACTACCCTGTAATTTTCCCGAATGACAAGAATGAATGCAGGACGGAAACACGTCTTACTACTTTCATCTCACCAACGATTATTATTTATATTATAGGTTGGCTAAGGGATGAACTGCATAATAGATCGATAAACGGAAGGCTCAAGGTCGGTGTAAATAAAAAAAGCCGCCAGTTTTTGAAGTTGGCGGCGTTGTTTTTTCTAGTAGCGTTGAGAGCTACTTACTGTTTAGTTTTGGCAACTTATACTCGCCGATTTGTCAGCCTCAGGGGTAAACTGAATATCTGCCACACTCAAGCTAGCCTTCCCTGAACTTCCCAGCTCAAACGGCACAACAAGGCCGGTAAAATCGATACCTTCATTAACAAAGCACTGTAGGTCAATACTTATGTTTGTCCATGTGTCAGCTGGCATTGCCTTTAGCTGCTCGCTAATATCAATTTGAGTTGAACAGCTGCCCGCTGCGTCTCCCTCGCCTTCACAGTTCATGCCTACCGTTACAGGTGCATTTATGTCTGAGTGACGACTAACGTTAAAGCTTAGGGCACCATGCGTAAGTAATTGCGCACTTAAATCTTCACGGAAAAAGCTCTTGCTTGCAAAACGCATAGCGGCGAACTCAGTGCCATCGAAAGTGATTTTACGCGCATCTTCCTGCACTTCCTTATCAACCGTACGATAAGTAATAGCTCCAACAGTATGCGTGCTAGCGTTCACTGCCAGAGAATCATCACCAGAGTAAAGCCATAATACCCAAGGTGCCTCAACCGAGCCCTTTAGAATTTCCATCGGCTTGTTGCTGTCAGTACTGACTCTAATTTCAGTATTTAGCGTATCGCTTAGAACGTTGTCATCGCTGTACGTTAAGCCGAAGCCATAAGGCAGCAAAGGTTCATAGGTTTCATCGCCCTTGTTAACGATCTGCTGAGGCTCTGACGGCCACGAGAAAGACAGCTTGCCTTTAAAGTCCTGCTCACCAAACAAAACGTCTGCCACCGCTGCACCTTCAGAGCCAGGAAGCCAAGCTGCAACAAATGCATCAGATGCATTTAGCTCTGCGTTGACCCACATCGGACGGCCGCTGATAAACACCGACACCACGGGAATTCCCTGAGATTTCAAGTTTTCGAGCAACGCTAGATCCGTCTTGCTACCGTGTTGATAAATTAAGGTTTCTCTATCGCCATGACCTTCTGCATAAGGCTCTTCACCGAACACCACTATGGCGACATCAGGTTTAGTTTCAAAGCTACCGTCAACCGATAGCTGTACGTTACCACCAGCATTGTCTACATGCGCTTTAATGCCGTCATAAATAGAGCTGCCGCCAGGGAAGTCATCGTTGGTATTATTTGTGCCTTGCCACGTAATACTCCAACCACCTGATTGCTTGCCGATGTTATCCGCACCATCGCCCGCTACCAATATGCGTTTGCTTGCAGAAATCGGGAGGGTTTTATTTTTATTTTTCAGCAGTACCAGAGACTCGCGCACCGCTTGCGCCGCCACTTCTCTATGCTCTGCCTTACCAATAAGCGAACGGTCGCCAGATAACGGGCGGTTTGCCGGGCTTGGCTTTTCGAAAAGTCCAGCGCGTACTTTCACTCGAAGAATTCGGCGTACCGCATCATCAATACGCGACATAGGAATGGTGCCGTCGTTTACTTGAGCTAGGGTATTGTCATACAGCACCTTCCAATCGTTTGGCACCATAAAAATATCCAAGCCTGCATTGATGGCCTGTGCACAATCTTCGTTGTTGCAACCTTTAACTTGCCCATGACCGTTCCAGTCACCGACTACAAACCCGTCAAAGCCCATTTGCTCTTTAAGTACGTCAGTTAGCAAGTATTTATGACCGTGAAGCTTCTCGCCATTCCAGCTATTGAACGACGCCATAACAGACTGCGCGCCCGCCGTTAATCCGCCCACATAGCCTTGGGCGTGAATATCAAATAACTCTTGTTCGCTGGCAACATTGTCACCTTGGTCATCACCGCCAACCGTACCGCCGTCACCTACAAAGTGCTTTACCGTACTAATTACACGCTGGTCGCTTAAGAAGTCTTTGTCAGCTGCCCCTTGAAGACCTTTAACCACTGAAGCAGCATACTCTCTAACAATGGCTGGGTCTTCAGAATAGCTCTCGTAGGTTCTGCCCCATCGGTCATCGCGAACCACAGCAACGGTAGGCGCAAATACCCAATCGATACCTGTCGCCATGACCTCTTTAGCTGTAATGTGCGCAATCTTCTCTACCAGTTCAGGGTTATTCGCCGCGCCTAATCCAATGTTGTGAGGAAACAAGGTTGCGCCTATAACATTGTTATGACCGTGTACAGCGTCTGTCCCCCACATTGTAGGAATTGTCGAGCCATCCAAACTGTCGTCAATGGAAGCTTGATAAAGCTTTTCTGCAAGCGCTACCCAGTCTTCTGGTGTGGCGTGCTTGTCGTTATTAGGGAATGCACCACCGCCATTGAGATAAGAACCAAATCCGTATTTGCGCATATCTTCTACCGTGATATTGCGAATTTCAGGCTGGATCATCTGCGCAATTTTTTGCTCGACAGTCATGGTAGACAGAATTTCTTCTACCTTAGTTTCGACAGTAGCGTTTGTTTTAACTTCAATATCTAGTTTAGGCCATACCTCGCCCGCTTTGTTTGGCTGTGGCTCAACGTCATCGACTGAAGACGTATTTTTTTCAGCTGAACATGCACTAACTAAAACGCCAACCAATGCACCGGTAACAACTTTCGCGATTATACTTTTTCGCATTATTTATCCTCGTTACTTTTCAGTGGTATTAATGTGAGATACGCGACTTCCTACAAGGCCATAGTAGGCAATGTAAAGGTAGCAAGAAGCGGGTAGTAAAAATGACAGCGTAACGCCGACGGTGTCTGCAAGCATGCCTTGAAGCAGTGGAATAATGGCACCGCCAACTATGGCTAAACAAAGAATGCCTGAGCCTTGTGGGGTGTCTTTTCCTAGCTGGTGAAGTGCAAGACTAAAAATGGTAGGGAACATGATTGAGTTAAACAAACCTACTCCCAAAATGCTCCACAGCGCTATGTCTCCTGTGCTTGAAAGTGATAGCAAAATAAGCGCAATAGCCACACAAGCGTTGAACGCCAGCACGTAGCCACCCGAGATTTTTTGCATGACCACAGCACCGATAAAGCGCCCTACCATCGCGCCTCCCCAGTAGTAAGCAAGCAGCTTGGCCGCCCCTGCCTCACTTAATCCGCCAACCGCCGGACTCGCTAGATAATTCACTAGCATGCTGCCAATAGCCACTTCCGCGCCGACATACATAAAAATGCCGACAGCGCCTAAAACAAGGTGCTTGTGATGCCATGCACCTCCTTTAAATACTCCAGTGCTTGCGCTGGTGTGATTTAGCTTCGGCAGCTTTAAATACATGAAAATAAGAGCCAGAAGAAGCAAAGACGCTGCAAGAATTAGGTAAGGCACTTGCACGTCTGAAGCGCCTGGCGTACCGCCTCCATGCTCTCCTGTAGCGCCGTAGATAAGATAAGAACCGAAGAAGGGAGCCACGGTTGTACCAAAAGCGTTAAATGCTTGGGTCATGGTGAGTCGTGACGAGGCAGTTTTAGGATCGCCGAGTGCCGTTACATAAGGGTTGGCAGACACCTGAAGTACGGTTATACCAGACGCTAATACAAAAAGAGCTAACAGAAAAATACCGTATATTTGACTTGATGCAGCGGGGAAGAACAGCAAGCACCCCACGCAGGCTATAGCGAGCCCAAGTACAATACCTTTCTGGTAACCAATGCGCGACACCACCATGCCTGCAGGCAGTGACACAATGAAATAGGCACTAAAAAAGCAAAACTGAATCAGCATTGCTTTTGTGAAGCTAAGGTTGAATGCACCTTTTAAGTAAGGAATAAGGATGTCATTCAAACAGGTAATAAAACCCCACATGAAGAACAGCGTGGTGAGTGAGATAAGCGCAAAACGGTATCCACCGTTTGCCTCTGCCTCTTGGGCGCTTGAAATATTAGGCTGCACTGGTGTGTCCACGAATAACCTCTGTTGCTATTTTTCTATTTAATGATAAATTCACATTTGAAAGCGCTTACATCTAACTACAAATGATTTTGTAAGCGCTTACATTGAAGAGATAATTACACGAAGCGTAATCGAATTCAATGTAAATATGATGTTATTTGCCCTGTCTAGCGCAGGGTTAATATGAAAAAATTGTTATAGTCAGGACATACCCACGATGCAAGAAATTAACCTTCCATCCAATTCAATGATGTTGTCGAAAGACTTTTTGTTTGGTGTGGCTACATCAAGTTTCCAAATAGAGGGAGACAGAAAAGGAAGATTAGATTGTATTTGGGACACGTTCTGCGAAAAGAAAAATGCCATTACTGATGCCACTAATGGTGACATTGCCTGTAACCACATAGATTTGTGGAAACAAGATGTAGAGCTAATTGATTCTCTTGGTGTTGATGCTTATAGGCTGTCTATCTCGTGGCCGCGAGTGATGAAACAGGACGGTAGCGTAAACGAAGTGGGCATGCGCTTTTACGTAAACTTAGTCAATGAAGTTATCAAGCGCGGCATGAAAGTGTTCGTGACGCTTTATCACTGGGATTTACCGCAACACCTTGAAGACAATGGTGGCTGGCTTAATCGCAACACAGCCTATGAATTCGAAAAATATGCTGAAGCCGTAGCAAACACGTTGGGCGAAAAAGTCCACTCTTACGCGACATTAAATGAGCCATTTTGTTCAGCCTATTTGGGTTATGAGGCAGGCATTCATGCACCTGGAAAGACAGGCATGGCAAATGGTCGAAAGGCAGCGCATCACTTATTGCTTGCTCACGGTTTAGCGTTAAAAGTGCTTAACCGAGTTTGCCCAAAAAGCCAAAACGGTATCGTACTTAACTTTAGCAATTGCCATACAAAAAGTGATTCACCCGAAGACATACACGCCGCCAAACTCGCCGATGATTACCACAATCAATGGTATCTAAAGCCTATTATTGAAGGCAAATATCCAGACATTATCGATAAGCTCGCTCCCGACGTTAAGCCAGACATTGCGGAAGGTGATATGGCTATTATTTGCCAACCAATCGATTACTTAGGCATTAATTATTACACCCGCACTGTGTATCAAAGTGACGGCAATGGTTGGTTTGAAATTGTGCCTCCAGCCACAACCGAATTAACCGCAATGGGCTGGGAAATCACTCCTGATGCCTTTACCGAGCTGCTTGTTGATTTGCACCAACGCTACGACTTACCGCCTATCTACATCACTGAAAACGGAGCAGCAATGGATGATGAGCTCATAGATGGGGAAGTGTTGGACAATGGGCGTACCGCCTACTTCCACACCCATTTAAATGCGGTAAATGAAGCAATAGAAAAAGGCGTAGACATACGCGGATATTTTGCATGGAGCTTAATGGACAACTTTGAGTGGGCACTGGGCTATTCAAAGCGTTTCGGCATAGTTTATGTCGACTACGCAACCCAAAAACGTACGCCAAAACAAAGCGCTTTGGCTTATTCAAAACTGGTTAAGAGCCGGATAAATGGGTACATTAGCGGTATCAAATAAGGACAAGTACCAAACCGTATGGCAACAATTTACCAAGTATCAGAGGCCGCAGGTGTTTCGTTAGCTACCGTTTCTCGCGTAATGAATGGCAACGCGAAGGTAAGCGAGCGCACCCGCAAAAAAGTAGAGGATGCTATGGCATCGTTGGGATATCAACCCAATGCCATCGCTCAATCTCTTGCGTCAAACCGCACTAACAGCGTCGGTTTGCTCGTATCAGAACTGCACGGCTCTTACTTTGGCGACTTGATGAGTACGGTAGAACATGTGCTTAAACAAAACGGTAAGCACGTTATTATTACCGCCGGTCATGTGGATGAAAAGCGCGAGCACGAAGCTATTGAGTTTTTAAAAAGCCGCCGTTGCGATGCCTTGATTCTTCACGCTGAAGCCGTCTCCGATGACTACTTAAAAACACTAGTAGACAGTAAGATCCCCGTTGTTGTGATAAACCGAAAAGTGGACGCTCTCGACGAGAACTGCTTTGTTGTGGACAACGAAAGAGGCGGTTACATGGCAACGAAAGCTGCTATTGATGCAGGCCACAAAAAGATTGCGTACATTAGCGGCCCGCTATTTAAAAAGGATGCGAGCGATCGTCTGGCAGGTCACAAAAGAGCCCTTCAAGAAGCAGGGGTTACCTTCAGTGAAAACAGTGTCTTTGAAGGTGACTTCCACGAGTCATCAGGCCAAGAAGGCATGCAGCATCTTCAGAAAACATTCTCTGACTTTACCGCATTGGTATGCGCGAACGACGAAATGGCCTCTGGTGCAATGACCGCCGCAAGAGAAGCGGGATTTGATATACCGTCCCAGCTTTCTATCATTGGCTTCGATAACGTACTGTTTTCGCGCTACCTTTATCCAAAACTCACTACAATTAATAACCCTATTCACGCTATGGGAGAAATGGCTGCTTATTGGGTGCTACAACATGTTTATGACATAAAAAGCCCTATTCCTATTGAGCACTTATTTGAACCCGAAGTAGTAAATAGGGACACATTAGGCAAATTATAAAATGAATAAAGCCCTGTCTCCGTCGCTGTATTACACACTCATTGTCTCTCTTGGAGGGTTTATTTTTGGCTTCGATGCCAGTGTAATAGCAGGAGCCAATGGCTTTATCGATGCCGAATTTAACCTAAGCGATTGGCAGCAAGGCTTCGTCGTAAGCTCACCGACACTAGGCGCGCTAATAGCCATGCTATTTGCCGGCGGCGTTAGCGACGCTATTGGCAGGCGCAAAGCACTCATTCTTGTCGCTTTCCTTTACCTGCTTTCTTCTGTCGGCTCAGCCTTAGCCCCTAATTTCGAACTATTAGTGCTTTCTCGCTTTATTGGCGGCATTGCCTTTTGTTCGCTGATCATTGCCCCGCTGTATATTTCGGAAATAAGCGCCCCAGAAAACCGAGGCAAAATGGTGTCGGTGAACCAGCTAAACATTGTATTTGGCTTCGCCCTATCCTATTTCACCAACTATTACCTGTTGCAGCTCAGCAATAGCGGTGCAGGTTGGGTTACTGAATGGAGTATAGATACGCATTTGTGGCGCTACATGCTGGGCTTGGAGGTTATTCCCGCTGCACTATGGTTTGGTTTACTGTTTACTATTCCACGTAGCCCTAGGTGGCTCGTATTGAAAGGCCAGAACAAAGAGGCGGAGCAGGTAATAAATCGCTTATTCGACAAAGCCCAAGCCAGCGCTCTTGTTGAAGATATAGCGTCTTCACTTAAAGAAAAGTCGTGGCCTTTTCGTGAACGCCTAGGCTTTCTAAAGGCGAAGGCCATGCGATTTCCGTTAATGGTGGGCATTATTATTGCCATTGCTCAGCAAATTACCGGCATTAACGTTATCTTTTTTTACGCGCCCACGATTTTTGAACAAAGCGGTGTAGGTACCAATGCGGCATTTATGCAGGCTGTATGGATTGGCTTGGTTAACGTAGCATTTACCGTGGTTGCTATGCTAACTATTGATAAATGGGGAAGAAAACCGCTGCTGCTGATTGGCTTAACTGGCGTAGTGATCAGCATGTCTATTTGTACCTATGGCTTTAAACAGGCGACATATCAAGTACAGCAAACGGCCATAAACGAAATACAGCAAGATGCGCCGAGTGTGGCAATAAAGCTAACTCCACTAACCAACGATATTTACTATTCAGACGTTGAGTTTAAGCGCACGCTAAAGACCACACTTACCAGCGACGAATACGATGCGTATCAGCAACCATTGCTAACTAGCAGTATTAATATGAATGCACCTTTAGTGTTGTTTGGCATTATTGCGTTTGTTGCTTCGTTCGCGATGTCTCTTGGCCCAGTGATGTGGGCAATGCTTGCTGAAATTTTTCCGAATCAAACCCGCGCTTTGGCTATTTCATTAGTTGGCATGGTGAATTCACTCACCAGTTTTCTAGTTCAAGTTGTTTTCCCTTGGGAGTTGGCCAACTTGGGAGCCGCGGCCACGTTTGCAATTTACGGCGTGTTTGCCTTAGTCAGCCTGATATTAGTTGCTAAGTTCTTCCCAGAAACAAAAGGAAGAACGTTGGAAGAAATCACGGAAGAATTTGAGCGATCCGCTTAGCTGAGGTCAATCCTGTATATTAAGGCAACCTGATAGCATGCTGACCTGCACAAAGGTTATCCATTCTCGCCTCTTCTAATAGTAGTGTTGATGATACATTTAACGCGCTTGGCGTAACGTGAGAAGCAACTAGGATGAGATGGTTGGCAGCGTAGCGATTTAATACCTCACACACTTTATGCTGAGTAGTCACATCCAAGCCCTCGAAGGGTTCATCAACAAGCAACACTTTTGCGTGAGATAAAATAGCGCGCGCTAAGGCTAGTCGCTTACGCTCTCCCCCAGAGAGCGTCCTACCCGCCTTGCCAACCCACATAGACAACGGCAACAGTGCCTCTAGCCCTAATTGAGCTAACAGGTTAGTCATGTCATCAAGGGGAATACCCATTCCGGCAGGGTCTAAATTTGAAGAGACACTGCCAGAAAGCACTATTGGCTCTTGTTCCACATAGCGCCAGTTTTTAATTAAGCCATCGGCTATACGCATGCCATCCACTTCTTTAAGTCCAGTAGGAGGCACAACCCCCGCAATTGACTGAAGCAAAGATGACTTACCACAGCCTGACGGCCCGGATATACATACGATGCCAGTGGCTGGAAATGTAGCGCTAACCAAAGGTAAGCGTCTATTTTTAGCAGTATAGCCAGATAACGTGAGTGAATGGTGCAGTTCGGTGCGTTCAAGTACTTTAATGGGTGAGGTTTTGAGATTTTTAAGGGCCTTCGCGCTTTGTTTGTGCTGTGCAAACTTGGTAATGCTGTGAAAAGCCGCACCAGCCCAATCAGGCGCAGCCATCAATATCATGGGCACAACAATAGCAATAGGCATATACGAAAAGTCAGATATTGGACTAACTGCGCCCGACATAACTAACACTACCGCAAAAAATGCCGCGCCTTGAAACCACCAGCTCGCGCGTAAAGCTTTGTCTTTCTGCGTAGTTTGTTGTCGCCACACCCTGTCAGCACTCGGCATGCTATTGATCGCATGCCTCCCCTTTTCCTTTGGCATGTGGTTCATTCCTTTATTTAAGTGCCATATAGCGCTGCAGTTAAGAAAGTCGGCTGACTCTTGGCGAAACACTTTATTTTCCTTTGTCGCTTTTTTCGCAACGTTTAAACCACTAAAGCCTTGCAGCACAACGATGAAGAGCCAAATAACAAAAAGTGTAAGTAAAAATGACGTGCTGGGAAGGTCAAACCATACTGCAACAATGCAAAGATTTGTGAATATAAATGTAATGTTAGAAAGCGGAGCTATCCAAGCAATCCACCGACTGGCAAGCGTTTCGGTATGCTGGGCTAATGCTTCTGTGGTGAACGCTTTGTCGGTAATTTTACTGTTTTCAAGTTGACTGAATACAAGCAAGCGACCCTCTGCGATACGGGTAAGCAAATCGTTATGACCCACCCACATACTTGCATATCCCGAAGCAATGCGAAGTAGTGCTAGCGCGCGAATAACCACCGCGGGAATAACGTAATTAAAACCTATTGGTGCAATAGCGCTGATAGCAATAAACCACGAAGAAATAACAAGAATGGTTATTCCTGCCACACCGTGTAAAAGAGCAAGCAGCAGCGTGAGATAAGCCGGTTTACTTTTCATCAAGGCTACGTTCCTTTTGATTGGCATTCATCTTAAAGCTCGTTTCCGTCACGCTGCTACAGCCTTGTAGGTGCCCGTCTTGTACTGCGCCTATTTTACTTTTAAGCCCTGCCTCTGATTTTGACATTGAGTTGGAAATGGCGTCTTGTTCATTCGTACTTCGCGATACCGTCCAAAAGCGGTTAAACCAGTTTGCAGGGAGTGCTTTGTGAGAAGCCCAAATCAGTGTTTTGTCTCTACCCAAACGTTCAATTAACTGTGCCAATCTTGCATGCTGGGAATCTGGCAAATGGGCTGTAGGCTCGTCTAGTAACCATATATCGTCTTTGCGCAACAGCGCTCTCGCTAGCGACAGCCGTTGCGCTTCTCCACCTGAAAGCAGCGGATAATCAGTCATTACCGTATCAAGCCCGCAAGGCAATAACGACAGCCACGCGTCAAGTTCTACTGTTTCTAGTGCTTTCATAAGCGCGTCGTCTGTATAGGTGTCGTTTAAGCACAAATTTTCACGCACGGTACCTGGCGTGATCACGGGGTGCTGGGTAATCCAAATTACCGGTTCACTGAATGTATGTGTGCTAGGTCTTTGACCGCCTAAGGCTTCTAATAATAGTGTTTTACCTGAACCAGAGCGCCCGCTAATGAGTATTTTATCGCCCTTTAATACTGCAAGGGATTCAGTGTGCAAAAGTGCAGGAGGATCATCAACAGCCGATTTATCCTTACCGCTCGGCAAGCGAGGTTGCGGGGCGTTTATGTCAAAAACCTTAAGGTTTTTAGCCGCAAGCAATACCTCGTGTTCTGATGAATAATGGTGGGTTGTGTCAGCTTTGACCGGATTCACTGCACTACAAGCAAGATTTTGCGTGAAGCACGAGAATAACGGCGCGAGTTCAGCTTTGGCGGCTTCTGCTTGCGCCTTCTGATGGTATACCTGCCCCAACTTTTTCATTTCACTGAGTAACAATGGCACAGTCAGCAATATCCATAAGCCTTGCTGGAGCGTTATTTCCGGCCCAATACTCAATTCACCTAACAGTGAAAAACCAATAAATACTGCCGTAAGTGCAACCGCGAGTGTTGCGAAGAAGTCGAGCACGCTGTTGGACAAAAACGCTACGCTCACTACTTTCATAGTACGCGCATTCAAATTTTCACTGGCATCTTTAAGCAGGGCTGTTTGTTTTTGATGCGCCTGATAATTTGCCAGCATCGGCAGCGCGGCTAACCTATCAGTAAATAAACTTCCCAAACGTTCAAGGGCGATAAAATGCTTTCGATGTAGGGCAGCGGCTCCCTTGCCCACAATGATCATAAAAAGCGGCACTACAGGTAATGTTAGTAATAGGCCAATCCCTATAACGGGGTTCACATAAAAGATAACGGCTAAAGCAAACAAGGGGACAACAACTGCAATCAATTGCTGCACTCGATATTCAAGTGCCCAGTCAGCAAAAGCCTGTAAGTGCTGCAGCCACACCGTTTGCCAATAGTAAACCGAGTGCTGTCGAATAAGCGCATATTGACGCTCAATGAATACGTGTTGTAGGTGCTGTTCGAGCTTGTTTAATACCTGCATTCTTGCACTACTAGATAAGGCATTGAATGCGCCTTGAAGCAGCCAACTCATTCCCAGAGAAACGGCAAGTCCTGTGACATCACTCGCTGTTGCAGGAGTCTGGTTTACTACCCAGTCATGAGCAATATGTGAAAAATAATAGAACCCAATAATCAAAGAAAAAAGCGACAAACACTTAACCATTACTTGGGCCGTAAGAGAGGTACGCAAGCCAAGCGACTGCGCCTTATCTATCTTATTGGACCACGCGTTCAGCGTTTGCCGGTTGGGAACTTTTTCTTTGATCACTGTGGTTTTGACTCATCTTTTTCGTTACTTAGTAACGAGAGCAAATCTCGCATTTCTTTTTCATTCTTTTCCAAGTGGTGGTGGGCTGGCTGCAAGAACCTGCCAATTAAACTGATAGCGCGGTGTTCATCCGTTTTCAAACCTTCAGCAGCAGGGACGCTGCTGAAGAGCCCCCATGGATGGGTTTACGGCGTGTTTGAAAACGGATGAACTCCGCGCTATTTAAAACACCTAGTCTTCGGGTCTATCCATATTTTCCGTCGACTCCAACCACATGGCGTTGATAATGCCAAAAGAGCACGCCAGCAAAACTCCTAAAATCCAAGCGAAATACCACATAGCGTTCTCCTTAATAAATGGTGTGAGACTGGTCGAGGTCTTCGTTTTTAATGCGTCCGCGCATTACGTAAAAGCTATAGGCCGTGTAGCTAAGTACAATAGGCACAAAGATGCAGGCAACGATAAACATTACGTTTAGCGTCATATGGCTAGACGTAGCGTCCCATACGGTTAAGCTCGCTTCTGGCATGGTGATGCTTGGCATTAAGAATGGGAACATAGAAAAGCCAGCCGTTAAGATAACGCCTGCGATAAATAGCGCGCTCGATACAAACGCCATGCCTGCATTACCTTTCTTAGAGAAAAGCGCACAGGCCAGACCCGCAATAATACCCAGCACAGGTGCTGCCATCATAAGGGGGTATTTGCTGTAGTTGCTCATCCAAGCTCCAGCTTCAATGGCAACCTCTTTCTTAAGTGGATTTGACGTTGCAATAGTGTCGACTGCCGACGTAATCACGAAGCCATCTAATCCAAATGCTACCCAAAGACCTGCAAGTACAAATAGCGTGACACCAGCCAGGCTTAACACAACCGATACTGCACGTGCGCGAACTTCAATAAAGCCATCGGTTTTCATTTGTAGCCAGGTTGCACCGTGATTCAGCAACATAGCCACAGAAAGCAATCCTGCCACCAGCGCAAACGGTGTTAAAAGGCCAAAGAACGAGCCTGTGTAGGTTGATTTAAGCGTGCTGTCCATTTCAAACGGTACGCCCAACAGCAGGTTACCAAACGCCACACCAAAGATAAGGGCTGGGATAATACCGCCAGCAAATAGCGCCCAATCCCACGCTTTACGCCACTGAGGGTTTGGTAGTTTACTGCGGTAGTCAAAGCCTATCGGGCGCATCCAAAGGGCAATTAAGGTAAGGGCCAATGCTAGGTAAAACCCAGAAAACGCAGTGGCGTAAATCATCGGCCACGCGGCGAAAATAGCGCCACCTGCGGTGATAAACCAAACTTGGTTGCCATCCCAATGCGGTCCTACTGTATTTATCATTACGCGACGTTCTTTGTCATTTTTACCAATAAGCGTGAGCAGAGCTCCAACGCCCAAATCGAAGCCATCAGTAACCGCGAAGCCAATTAGCAGAACGCCAACCAAGCACCACCAAATGACTCTTAGTAATTCATAATCAATCATGCTTTTGCTCCTTGCTCATCAAGGTCAATAAGATCAAATTCAGTGTCAGGCTGCTTATCTGCAGGGGGAATCGGCCCTTTTTTGGCAAACTTCTTCATTAAGTAAAAACCAATAATGAACATGCCGGTGTAGAAAGCACTGTAGGCTACAAGGGTTATTACCACGTCGCTTACGGCGAGATTAGATACCGACGTATGCACCGGAAGCACCTCTGCAATTGACCATGGCTGGCGGCCATATTCAGCGACAAACCAGCCAGCCTCACAAGCAATCCAAGGAAGCGGCAAGCCGTAGAGCGCGCTTTTTAATAGCCAGCGTGGCTTAGTAATTTTGTGCTTGGTGCTGTAGTAAAAGGCACACACAAATAGCGCAAGCATGATAAAGCCAGCCGCAACCATCAAACGGAAACTCCAAAACAAAGGAGCAACTGGCGGAATGCTGTAATCTACTGCCTGTTGAAGCGCGGCATCAGAGGGGTTTGAAACGTTCTCAGTAAAAGGCTCTAGCAGCATGGCATAGCCTAAACTATCTTTATTTGCATCGAATGCAGCACGTTGCTCAGCTGTCGCGGTGCCGTTTCTTACATCATCAAGCACTTCATAGGCTTTAATTCCGCTTAGAATACGCTCGCGATTCTCTTCTTTAAGATCCTTAATACCTTTTACTTCTTCGGTTAACGAACGGGTAGCAATAATGCCCATTGCCCAAGGAATTTGAAGGGCGTACTCGGTTTCCTGCTTCTCGTCGTTTGGAATACCAAACACGGTAAACGGCGCAGGTGCAGGATGGGTTTCGTACTCAGCTTCAACTGCTGCCAGCTTCACTTTTTGTACATCACCAAGCTCATAACCACTCTCATCACCTAGCACGATCACAGAAAGCGTTGAGGCTAGGCCAAAGCTAGCAGCTATGGCGAACGAACGGCGCGCAAAGGCGATATGCTTATGATTAAGCAGGTAGTAACTTGAAATTGCCAACACAAACATTGCGCCGGTCACGTAACCTGCTGATACAGTGTGAACAAATTTGACCTGTGCTACGGGGTTAAAAATAACCTCAGCAAAGCTTGTCATTTCCATACGCATGGCTTCAAAATTAAATTCAGCGCCTACCGGGTATTGCATCCAGCCGTTAGCAATCAAGATCCACAGTGCAGAGAAGTTTGAACCAATGGCCACCAGCCAAGTCGCCATCAGATGCTTCACCTTTGACATTTTGTCCCAGCCAAAGAAAAACAACCCCACGAAGGTAGATTCCAGGAAAAAGGCCATTAGGCCTTCGATGGCAAGTGGCGCACCGAAGATATCGCCTACATAGTGAGAATAGTAAGACCAATTCATTCCGAACTGGAATTCCATGGTTAAGCCTGTGGCTACACCAATGGCAAAGTTAATTCCAAACAGCTTTCCCCAGAATTGGGTCATCTGCTTATAAATTTCTTTACCCGTCATTACGTATACCGATTCCATAATGGCAAGTAAGAAACTAAGCCCCAAAGTTAAGGGTACAAATATAAAGTGGAACATTGCAGTTAATGCAAATTGCCACCGCGATAGTTCTATTAACGTATCGCTCATGGGTTATCTCCCTTGTATTTCGTGTGCGCGTTAAACGCTTAGCAGAAAAGTGGTTTAAAATTCAGTGATGAACACATGAATATGCCGCATGGCAAGAGCACGGTTTATGCCATACATCAGTAATTTGGCTGCTAAAGCGCAATTACCGATAAACGGCGGTATTTTCGTACTGTGCAGATAAATTATTCCACGACCGAGCGTGTGGCTTATTGATCCAACGCAACAATTGATGGCGATGCATTCGCCATATTTGTCATTTAGGTGACAAATATGGCACAAGAGAAAGGCTGCTTAGCAGATTGTCAAAAAGTGGAGTATAAGGAAAAGTTAAGGGGTATATGAGAGTGTGAACGCGCCTCGTAATTCTCCCAATTCAAACCCTGTAGCTTGATCACTGGGATAGTGCTTTAGAATGGATTGTTTTACTGAAGGTGCCACATTGGCTCCGTGGCATGCCATGCACACCTGACCTTGTTCAATCGCCATCATGTACCTAAACTCACCGCTTTCGCTATCGTATTGATAAGTTTCAATAGGTCTTTTAGGGGCCAAATTGTCTTGCTTAGCTTTGGTCAGTAATTGTGAAAACCACGCTAACTGCTCACGCTCCCATTGATCTGCCGCATTGTTTGGGTTCCTTACTTTCAGCGCGGTACGCCCAACCTCCCACCCGTTTTGACTAAGCGCCAGAGCAATAGGAGCCGCTGCAATCTGGCATTCGTTAACGCCAGCCTCTAGCCCTCCGGATTGAATTGCTTGCTGTAGTCGTGACTTTAGCGCGCCTCCCAGTGCTTTTGCGTGTAATCGCGCTTCTTTGACTTTTTCCTGTACACTGTTTTCACTTTTTTTCTCATTGGCAGTCACTGTATCTGCCAATGAATGAGCACTACTTGCCAATAAGCTTATCGCCACCAGCATTACGCTATTTTTCATTATAAAACTCTCTTTGGAACTGAATGAGTTGCTACCGAAGTATTGTCGTTTGTCTCAAACTGTGAACAAGCTCTATGCCAATATGATAAATTGCCAAAATTAAATTAGAACAAACTAATATTCAGCCACCCATGAATATATCCATAGTACAAGCGATGATAGATGCGATAGATAAACCCGCAATCTTCATTAACCCAAGCTACGTTATTGAAGCTGTCAACCAGCCCTACAGAGATACCTACCCTGTGGATATAAAGCTTGGCTTTAGTACCTGCTATCAAGTCTCTCACCGCAACAACAAACCTTGCGATAAGTGCGGCGAGCATTGCCCCATGCAAGAGAGTAAAGCCACAGGACGAGCGGCTAGCGTAGTACACGTTCATACCACCAGTGAGGGTCAAAGCTACTGCGACATCCTCATGCGCCCGATCTTCGACGGTAGCGGAGAATTATTAGGTTTCTTGGAAATACTTGATAAGCTTTCGTTTGCCTCAAACCGACCTTCAGCAGGAAAGATGGTTGGCGAATCAGAGGCATTTAAAGCAATGCTAAACAAAATAAATCGCGCCGCTAACTCAGATATTTCAGTACTACTGTTTGGCGAAACCGGCACGGGTAAAGAGCTGGTGTCCCAAGCACTTCACTCGAGTAGTCACCGTGCTGGCAAACCATTTGTTGTCATCGAGTGTACCGGCATGTCTGACACGCTGCTTGAAAGCGAACTATTCGGTTATGAAAAAGGGGCATTTACAGGCGCAACCACAAATAAGAAAGGGCTCGTAGAAGCAGCGGAAGGCGGCACATTGTTTTTTGATGAAGTCGGCGATATCCCACTTTCAACACAAGTAAAGCTTCTGCGGCTGTTCGAGTCTCAAACTTATCGGCCTGTAGGAAGCACAGTGTCTAAAAAGGCTGATTTTCGTTTAGTGTGTGCATCTCACAAAAATCTAAAGCATATGGTGGAAACGGGCGAATTCAGACAGGACCTCTACTACCGCATTGCCGGTTTTCCTATCAACCTCCCTTCTTTACGACAAAGAAAATCAGATATAGCACTGATAGCCGCTCACTTTTTGGCAATGTCTAAAGAGAAAAAACGGTTTCATAAAAACGCGCTAGAAAAACTAACCAACTACCCGTTCCCAGGCAATATTCGCGAACTCAAAAACATTGTAGACCAAGCTATTTTACTGGCTGATGAAACCGTTATTTACGATACAGACTTACCCGAGCTCGATAACATAAGCTCTGATGCTATCAATGATGCCTCTTCATCTCACGGTAACGTTGTAACCTTAGACGAATTGGAACGCCAATACTTACGTCAGATTCACACGTCTTTTGAAGGCGATACCCAGCAACTTGCACAAGCGCTGGGAGTGAGTACCCGTACACTTTACAGAAAGCTGAAAAAAGCGGGGGTTGGAGATACGTAAAAAATAATAGGTAGAAAAATTACCAAAACGCAGGCTATGATAAAAAGGCGCTAACCAGATAAAGAAAAATGACTTTAAGACGCCTACTTACACTAACACTTTGCCTTTGTATGCTTTTGCAAAATGCATTAGCACTTGGCCTTGCTGCCCATACTATGCAGCAAGCACGTGCGTTTGTAGGTGAAGATATTGAACTTATTTGTACTGGCAAGACCATGCGCTACATTTCAATTAGCGCCACTGAGTTTGAAGGTGAGTTCGTTTTTGTTAGCCCCGAACTGCTCAAAGCACCCGCCGAGCACGTTGACTGTACCAATGGCACGTTAGCCGACTTACCTCAGGTTGACGAGCCACTACATGCCACATTACCTTTGCTATCGCTGGTTCGCTATCGCGCTTTAGTCGCGCGTTTAGCGGCTAAACCCTTTACAGATTTTGCATACGCGGCGCCGCTAAGTCGTGCCCCACCACACGCATAACAACCTCCAAAACACACTGAATATGCATGCTTTCACCATGCACAACACTCGTTTTTTAAAATGGAATTGTTATGAAGCAATCTATCATTGCGCTTGCCGTATTCACTGCGTGCACGCCCGTACACATTTACGCAAACACCATTGACTTGGCCGATAACACTTCGACAGAAGTGGTCACCGTTATTGGCACACCGCTTTCCCTTAGCACGCAAAATATCGAGCAAGAGTCTGTTAGTGCTACCAGCAATATTGACGCTGACTTCGGCGATCAGCTTGCCACATTACCTGGCGTGTCGATATCCCGAAACGGCCCAGTCACTGGGCTTATTCAGTATAGAGGACTTTATGGTGACCGAGTTGGCGTAAGCATTGATGGCGTTGATATTGCTGGAGCAGGACCAAACGCCATGGACTCGCCGCTTTCTCATGTGCTGCCAGAACCAGGACTGACCGCCACCCTTTACCGGGGGATTGTGCCAGTAAGTGCAGGTGTGCAGACGCTAGGCGGAAAGCTTCGCATTCGCTCTGATGCCTCAGCACTTTTTGACTTGAATACAGGCTTTAGCGGTAGCGTAAGTGCCAGCGCAATATCTCCGGGGAGCGGTCAGCAATACCAAGGCAATGTGTTTTATAAGAGTGGCCAGGCTTTTGTTAGCGGCGCCTTCACTCATCAGCAGCGCGACGAACAAGAGTCGGGAGATAACAGCGTTATACCAAACAGCCATTACCAAAGAAATGGCGGTAAGTTTAGGGCGGGCTATGAGTGGGGCAATCACCAAGTCGATGTGAGTTATCAGCAACTTAATACTAACGAAAGCGGCACGCCTGCTTTAGCCATGGACATTGGTTTTATTGATGCCGCTTGGTATCGACTGGGCTATCGCTATAACGCAAACGATAGGGAGTTCTTCACGTTAAGCTGGTTTGGCAACAGCAACCAACATGCCATGGACAACTTCTCACAGCGCATGGTGATGTCTGCCGACATGGCGAGAGAGAATAACGCTGATGCTATTGCTCAAGGTGTAGATGCCACCTATGTAATGCCATTTTATAAAGGCGCCCTCAAACTGGGTGCCAATCTGCACCACAGCAGGAATAACTCGACCATCACCAACCCTAATAACGGCATGTTCTTCGTTGATAACTTTACCAACGTAGAAAAAGACACAGCCAGCGTGTACGCAGAATGGCAGCGAGATAAAGCATCCTTTTCAACAACAATTGGTACCCGATATACACGTGTTGACATGGATGCCGGGCTAGCCGGTTCTAATATGGTTATGATGAACCCTGCCATTGCTTCACTCGTTGATGATTTCAACGCGGCAGAACGCAGTAAGAGCTATAACATGTTAGATATTGCCGCTAGCACGCGATATCACGCCAGCGACAATGTCGATGTTGTCCTTGGCGTATCGCAGAAAAACCGTGCCCCTACTTACTTCGAGCGCTATACGTGGCTACCTCTTGGTATTTCTGGGGGAATGGCAGACGGATTTAACTACATTGGTAACTTGGCTCTAGACAACGAAACTGCACGCCAGATAGATGTGGGTATTGATTACCGTTTCAAAAGCTGGTCAGTTTCTCCTCGTCTCTTTTATCAAGATATTGAAGACTATATTACTGGTTCTCCCAGCACGAATATGGCTGCCAATATGGTCTCTACCATGATGGCAGGCACAACACCATTTCAGTGGACTAATACAGACGCCGTAATCAAAGGGGCAGATCTGACTGTTTCGGGTAATGTGTTTGATAACGTGAAGCTTAACGCAGTAGCAAGTGTTCAGCACGGTAATCGCGACGATATCGACGATGCGTTGTTTCGTATCGCCCCCGAACAGCTAATCACCACCATTCAGTGGGATACACTGCTGCTTGATGTGCCAATGGCACTCCAATTAACGTCAGAATTGGCAGGAGCACAAAACCACGTTTCAGCGCTACAAAGTGAAAACACTACCGCTGGATATGGATTAGTGCATATTACGGGGCTTTTCACCCTTATAGATAATGCACAGTCAAACCTTCAGGTAACGGCAACCGTTCATAACCTGTTTGACAAACACTACGCCCCACACACAGCAGGAATTAACCGCGTGAGGAATACTGATGTTGCAGTAGGTGAGCGAGTACCCGCAGCGGGGCGAGAGTGGCATTTATCGCTGAGCTACAGGTTCTAACCGTTTAAAACTCAAACTGCAAAAGGCATAAAGATAAACCAGTGATTCTCCTTCGCTGGTTTATCTACTCGTAATGTCTGATACACATGCCGTTTTAAACGCTAGAAATGAAAACTTGCGCACTAACGTAAGTATTTTGAAGGTTAAGAACTGTGTCAGATTACAGCGGGAAATAAGGTTGAGAATGCCTGCCACAAGAGCCGCAGGGCCAACAGTGTCACCACTATCTTGAACGCCAGCATAAATTTTTCAGCGGGGACACGCTTTAATACTTTCAAGCCGATGAATGTGCCGAGCGCACCACTGGCAATCATAATAATGATTAGCCCGGCCCACTGGGCAAAAGAAAACCCTACAAAGGTAAAAACAAACGCTTTAAGGCCGTGTTGCAGTGTCATACAGCTGGCAAACGTGCCGGTAATCTGCATTTTGCTGTAATTATTTCGGTGTACAAATGCCGCCACCAAAGGCCCTGTGGCACCTACAAACATTGATACTAACGTGGTCACCACGCCGGCCAACGTTCTACCCGCGGGTTTCATTTCTTGTGCTTTGGGTTTACTCCCCCACACCAGAAATAAAATAAATGCGGCAACCGCAAATTGAATAATAACCAACGGCAGCTGAACCACAACAAACGAGGCCAAAAAAGCGCCAACAATTGCGCCTAAAGAAAAATACTTCAGCATATTCCAGTCGATATGCCTTGCCGTCATCAGTGCACGGTTGCCGTTTGAACCAAGCTGTACTAAACCGTGAACCGGGATCAGCGCACTGACTGGCATAGTACCGGCCATTACTGCCAGTAATAAGACCCCGCCACCAATACCCAGCGTTGCTGTCATCATCGACGTAAAGAAGGAGGTAACAACAAGTATTACTGATGATGACATCGACATCGCATCATTGGCCGTTAACCAGCTATAAAGTAACTCCAAGGGTCAAATTCCACCTTAATTCGTAACACAGTTTGTATGGTTTGAGTGATCATTACACCAAAACATATCGTTTAAATATCATACAAAACTCTCGCCTAGCGCGTTAGGTTATTTATCATGCCTTCTATTAGTTATTTAAACAAAGCACTTCGAATAATACGTGACAAGCAGTGTACAAAAGGCGCTAAGCTAGTTGCCAAGCAACTTCTCCGCAATAGCGGGTTTACTGATAGAGATATTTATGATTGTTTAAAGCAGGGCTCGATTATTCGCATTACCATATTTGAAGCCTAGGGTAGCGTGAGACCTTACATCTTACACTTACCGCTTGCCCACCCACTCGCATGGGTCTAATTTCTACACCTAAAAACCCATTGACTTTCTTCATTATGCACAGGATACTCGGGTCATTAAATACTCACTAGCAGCGCACTGTTTTTAAATACTATGCCTAAAAACACGAATACACATACTGCTTACTCAGCGTCTGCGCTGATTATTATTCTCGCTATTCTAAGGAATGGGCGGGTTAGCTAGTGCGTAAATAGAATTCACTAAACCCGCCGCAAAGGCGGGTTTTTTATTGGCTCGTCTTGCGGTAAAAATAACGGAACGACAGCCATGAACAATCCAATATCTCACGTGTTACAACAGTTGCATGACGCAGTAAACCGCGGCGATCAAGACGCCTTATCCCAATGTTATGCTAGCGATGCAACAGTGGTCGCGACCCCTATGTCCAGCTCAACGCAAAACCAAGCCGCTGAAGAACATGCCACGCAGCGAGACTGCGTTGATGCCCTGCTTAAATTTCAAAAGAAATTCATGCCCGATCATTTTGTTACAACCGGAGATGAACGGGTTATACAAGCCGGTGACGTAGCGCTAGTCGTCGCGAAGCTTTACCTTGTTCCCAAAACAACACCCAACGCCCTACCCTGCGAGGGTAAGCGCGCCGTTTATGTTCTGCAAAGGGATGCAAGTGGTGAATGGCGCTGTGTCATCGATAACTTCTTCGGTACTGATTTGTTAGATTTTGCGTGATTCTCTCAAATCTAGTCATTTAATTCTAAAAATTAGAATAATTTGATGAATTTTTACGCATTTTAAGTTAATAAAAACGAACATAAGATTTATCTCGAGGTTTACGAAGTACTCACAACAAACTTAATCCAAGAGGAAATCACAATGTTCAATATTAAAAAATCAATGGCAGCACTTGTTACTGGCTTAATCTTTCTTGTTCCTTCTGTGCAAGCGGGAGAGCCAGCCAAGAGCCTTCTGACACCCGACAACCACACGGTCATTCTTATCGACCACCAGCCTCAAATGGCGTTTGCAACACGCTCACATTCAATCGAAGATGTGCGCAACAACGTTACAGGTCTAGCAAAATCTGCAAAGGCATTTAATGTACCCACTATTCTGACAACCGTAGCTGAAAAGTCATTCAGCGGCCCGCTTTTCCCGGAATTAAGAGCAGTATTCCCCGACCAAACACCTATTGACCGCACAACGATGAACACCTGGGAAGATAAGCGAGTCACCGACAAGGTTAAGAAATTTAAAAAGAACAAAATTGTTATTGCAGCGCTTTGGACAGAAGTTTGCGGTGTAGGGCCAGTGCTGTCTGCCATTGAAGAAGGCTATGACGTGTATTTTGTAACCGATGCGTCTGGCGGTGTATCTAAAGAAGCTCACGACATGGCGGTTCAGCGTATGATTCAGGCAGGTGCTCAACCCATTACTTGGTTACAGTACCTTCTAGAACTTCAACGTGATTGGGCTCGCACTGAAAGCTATGTGGACGTGACAAACATCGCAAAAGAACATGCTGGGGGATACGGTTTAGGCCTTATTTACGCAACCGAAATGTTTAACGCCAAAGAAGGCCAGTAGCCTTTGATGCGACAGGTCACCGTGACCTGTCGCACTTGTATCGTTACTGCACGAGGAGTTTAACATGAGAGCTTTGCACCCACTTGTAGCACTATTGACCGCGCTTCAAATCGCAACACTTTCTTTCAGCGTTAGCGCTAATACCGATAGCGCGCAATACGAAAAAGGCCAAACACTTTCACAATACTGTATGGGGTGTCACGGTGAAACAGGCATTGCCAACATTGAAAGTAACCCTAATTTGGCAGGTCAAAACAAACCGTACCTAGTTTATGCACTTAAAGCTTATCGCGACGGCATCAGGAAAGGCGGTATGGCCAGCATCATGCGCCCCAATGCATCAGGGCTTAGCGATGACGATATTGACGCCCTAGCCACTTATTTTGCAGCCCAGTCAGGTAAACAAACCACTAGCCAAAGCAGCAATAACTAGGAGCTATCCCATGAATTTATTATTGTCACGTTTTTCGATTGTTGCTCTATTGTTTGGCGCTAGCCAGGCAATGGCTGCCCCAGATTTGGTCGTTGTAAATGCAAAAATCACAAATTCGAGCGGCCAAACCTATTCGGCTCTTAGCGTAGAAAACGGTAAATTTAGCGCCTTTTCGCAAGATGCCCAACAGCTGCTAGCAGACGCAGATAGTGCCACTCAAGTAATCGATGCAAAAGGACAGCGGCTCATTCCAGGTATTAATGACTCGCATATGCACGTAACGCGTGGAGGACGTTTTTATAATTTAGAAACTCGCTGGGAAGGTATTACAAGCTTGAAAGAAGGCTTAGCCATGCTAGAAGCACAAGCCAAACGCACGCCCAAGGGTCAATGGGTAAGAGTCATTGGAGGTTTTAGCCCTTATCAATTTGAAGAGAAGCGCTTACCTACACCACAAGAGCTTACCGACATCGCGCCAAACACACCGGTATTTGTGCTTCATCTTTACTCAGGTGGTGTGCTCAATAAAAAAGGCCTTGAAGCACTGGGAATAGACAAAGACACCCAAGCGCCAAAGGGAAGCGTGATAGAGCGAGATGCTAACGGCAACCCCACAGGTGTTTTGCTCGCTCAACCCAACCCAATGATTTTATATAAGACCATTGCCGCGCTGCCTCAACTAAGCGCAAATGAACAGTTAAATTCCAGTCGACAGTTTTATCGCAAGCTACTTAGCCTAGGCGTAACCAGTGTAGTAGACGCAGGCGGCGGTGGCCATACCTTTCCTGAAGACTATACAGCCAGTGAAACCCTTGCCAAGCTCGGTGAGTTACCGATACGGGTTTCCAATTACTTGTTTCCGCAAGTTCCCACTAAAGAAATGGTGAGTTTTGCTACATGGATGAGTAAGTATGAAGCAAATCAAAACCAGCATATTCATTTAGACAATGGCTATGTAATCGAAGGTGGTGGCGAGCTACTTACTTATAAAGCGTCAGACTATGAAAACTTTCGTGCGCCACGCCCTGAACTTCCAGGCGAAGCCGAAGATGCGCTGGAAGAAGTGATTAGGCTTCATCTATTGCAGCAGTGGCCGTTTAGGCTCCATGCCACTTATGACCAATCTATAACACGTATTTTAAACGTACTTGAACATATTCACTCAACACAGCCCGTTGATAGCGTGCGCTGGATTATTGACCACGCCGAGACGGTGTCTGATGAAAATCTCTCGCGCATTAAAGCGTTAGGTGGCTCGATTGCGGTGCAAGGTCGTATGGCCTTTGCCGGTGAGGATTTCGCTGAGCGATATGGCGCCGAGCAAGCCAAGCGCACGCCCCCTATAAAGCAAATGCTTAGTGCTGGTATCACAGTGGGCTTAGGCACAGACGGTACCCGCGTTTCAAGTTTTAATCCATGGGCAACCTATTACTGGGCAGTGAGCGGAAAAACCGTGGGTGGTTTTGATTTAGGTACAGAACATGTAGACAGACTGACAGCCCTTAATCTATTTACTCAAGGCAGCGCTGCACTATCTGGAGAAGAAAACGTTAAGGGTAGATTACAACCTGGCTTTTACGCTGACTTTGCTATCCTTAACCACGATATCTTAAAAATAGGTGAAAAGGCATTACTAAACACACAAGCACAGTTAACTGTCGTAGACGGCAACGTCGTTTTTGCCGATAGACAGCAGTACCCAGAACTCGCAACACCAATAGAAACAGCCGAGCCCGCGTGGTCACCGGTTAACTTCTCCCAACAACGTTAATTGAGAAAGATCATGGCAAAACGAATTTCATCTCACAAAAAAGATTTAGGTGGCTTCTCAGTAAGTCGCATTATTCCCCACGTTGACGCAAGGAGCATTGGCCCATTTGTTTTTGTTGACCATATGGGACCTGCACATTTCCCAGCAGGCAGCGGCATTAACGTTAGGCCCCACCCGCATATAGGACTGGCCACCATTAGTTATTTAATGGAAGGTAGTATGCTGCATAGGGATAGCTTAGGCACCATTCAGGAAATACAGCCTGGTGACGTAAACTGGATGACAGCGGGTAAAGGCATTGTTCACTCTGAGCGAGAGACCATTGAAACCCGAGGCACTGATCATGTGCTCAACGGTCTACAGTGCTGGGTTGCATTGCCTGAAGAAAAGGCAGATATGGAGCCCAGCTTTATACACGTTAACAAAGCTAAACTGCCGTATATACATCGTGAAAAAGTACTGATGCGCCTAATTGCAGGGGAAGCGTACGGCTACACGTCACCGGTTAAAACGTACTCACCCATGTTTTATTTAGATGTGATAACAGAAGCAGGAGCGGTTATTGAGCGTCCATGTGGCAATTCTCAAACGGCCTGTTACGTTATTTCCGGAAAAGTAAAACTAGGCGATGCAGTATTCAGCGCAGGCGAGTTTGTCCTTTTGGACGATGAAAGTGAAATTGAAACCATGGAGAATAGTCGCTACTTCCTTTTAGGTGGAGAGAAAATGGAGAAACAACCCATTTTACGTTGGAACTTTTTGGCGTACTATCAAGAGAAAATAGAAGACGCTGAGGCTCGTTGGGCAAACGGGTTATTCCCAACTATTCCGGGCGATGACCGCGAGTTTATTCCGCTGCCTAAATAATGCCTTGCTAAGGTTAGCTAAAACTAAAAAGAGCAGGTTTGTAGCCTGCTCTTTCGTTAGTGAAATGCCACTGTGTATTAATGGTCGTGATCGTCGTGCTCGTGTTCTTCAGCAATACCTAGCCAAACTGCACCTGCAGGCTCAAAATCCAGTTCAAGCAAGGTTTCCGAGGTCTCGGCTTCCAAATCAACAGCGAGGATAGCTTGCGCAACAGGGTCAACAACAAACAAGGCTTCTTCGTGTTGCGATGCCGCCATGCTAAATGACTGACCTTCTGCTAGGTTTGCGGCGCTGGCACTGGCCACATCAATTTTGTGCGAAAATTCCCAGTGCGTGTCACCGTCTTCTTCATGCGCTTCTAGCAGTGTTACAAAACCTTTGTCATCTAAAATAACAAAGAATTCACCGCCCATTGAGAAGCCGTATGACACTGCATGAGCGTCAGTCTCTGGCTGCCAGTCAATCACGCTCATTGTGCTAGTTACAGGCGACACATTGGCCAAGATGGCGCTGCCACCGCCGTGCTGTGAAGCAATACCAATAAACGCTTCTGCGTGTTCATGTCCATACATTGTGCCAATGCGCAGATCGCCAAGCCCATCAATGTTGTCAATAAACGCGCTGGTAAATACCTCATCATCTTCGTTGAGAATTAATACGCCGTCGCTACAGCCAAATGCCACAGCGATTTCGTTTTGAGCGGCGCCATGTAAATCAGCACACTCGCCACCAAAGCGTTGCTCTTCTTCGTACTCGCCATCATGCCAGTGATATACCGCAACGCTGTCTGGCAAGATTGGGTTAGCAGAACGAGACTCTGCATCATCACGACGTACAGTACTAATTAGCATGTCTCCACGCGGTTCCGCGACACCGTGCATATTTACGGTAAATTCCAAAGTAGGAACTTCTGTAATTTCACTGGCAATTTGAGTATCAGTTACCACTTTTACCGCTGCCGGCATGCTGGTATCGGCATCTCCGTCGTAAAACACAGCAAGCTGACCGTCATGTGTTACTACGTGAGTCGGTTGACTACCTTCAAGTGTGAAACCAGACAGACTTGGAGCTTCTTCATAGTCGTGCAGATGCTCTACGTGATCTTCTCGCCATAATCCACCATCAAGAAACTCAGTTAATCCGTTTGCTCGGCTGTTGATGACTGCAAAGCGATAGTCTGCGGAGGCGCTTACACTACTTCCATCAAAGGTTGCAGAAAACGTATCAAGTACTGAATTATCATCTAGATCAAAGACAGTGAGCGTATTTGATGCAGCATCGGCAACAACCAATCTGCCTTCACTTTCAATTTCATAATCTGAGCCGTGGTCGCCATCGTGATCATGGTCGTGATCATCCTCTGGCACCTCAATAGGATCCAGCTCTACAATATTGGTTTCTGCATCACCACAGCCTGCAAGCAAAAGTGCGCTGGCTATGGCGCTTAGTACTAGTCTATTTTTCATGTGTGTATCCCTATCAATAATTCTTTTTTATAAGCTGATCTTAGAAATAACCGCGTACGCCGAAAGCAAAGTTTCTACCCGGACGTGGTGCAATATCTTTCAGAAATGAGGTGTGAACGCGCGCTTCTTCGTCGGTTAGGTTTTCACCGCTCAGGTAAACCGATAAATCAATATCTCCCAAAGGAATGTCGTACGTGATTGAAGCATCAACAAGGGTGTAGCCGTCCGTTTCAGTCTCGAACGTCGAGATATCGTCTTGTTTTGCAAAATATGTGATGTCTAAATCTGCGCGAATGTTATCTAACGTATAGGCAACGTGTGAGCCCACTCGCATGGGCGAAGTGCGAGGCAGTGCGCCACCATCTTTAAGGCGGGCTTTAACGTAGTCGGCGAAGAAATCGAGTTTTAGGTTGTCAGTGGTTTGCCAGGCAACTTGTAACTCAAAACCATGAAGGATGGCGTCAGCTGAACCAAACAGGTAAACAGGTAGTTCATCGCTGTGTTCATCATGCCCTTCTTCACCGTGCCCCTCTTCGCCATGATCATGGTCATGACCACTTTCAGCGAATAAGCCGGTTTCTTCTTGGAAGTAGTAGTTATCTACTTGGTTATAAAAAGCATTAAATACAAAGCCAACGTCACCCTGTGTTTTTCTGAACGTTAGGTCGATGTTATTTGCTGTCTCAAGATCGATTGCCGTTTGAGAAAGCACAAACTCGCCTTCCTCTGACAAATCAAACAGGGCGCCAATTTCATAGGTACGGGTGCCAATATGCGGGCCAAAAGAAAGTAGCTCAGAGGCAGAAGGGGCGCGCTCTGAACGGGAAAGTGAAACGCCCACGTTATAGCTTTCATTAATGGTATAAACTACACCCACTGATAGCGATATAGGTGTAAACTCTTGATCTACCGCGAACTGTCGTACGAACTCGCTGCCTTCATGTTCATGTTCGTCGTGAGCATGCTCATCATGATCATGTTCATCGTCGTGCTCGTGAGCGTCAAGCTCAGGCAACAGCACACTTGATGCGTCTAATGTTACGCTTTCCGCTCGCGCTCCTAGTTGAACCAGAAAATCACCAAAGTGACGCTCTTCCATGAGTGCTACAGCAAACATCTCCATTTCTGAAGGCGGTGTAAAGGCTTCTTCGCCTTGAGCAAATACATCGCTCCCTTTGTAATGAAGGCTGATACCACCGCGCCAGCCAGCCATGGGTTTATGCAATAACTCTACGCGAAGTTCTTCGGTTTCATTACTAAAAGTGGTACCTACTAAACCGCCCTCAACTTCAGCATGTTCATAATCGGTATAGCCCGCTCTAAAGTGAACACTTTGCAAAAAGTCATTAGTAAAGTTGTACTCACCTAAAAGCTGATACTTAGTTTGCTCAAGATCAGCGAATACCGAAGTATCTCCGCCGTGACTGTGCCCAGGCACGCCATACTCTCGCTCAAACCGCTCTACCGCTACGCCAACATAGCCTTGGTCGAATAAGTAGCTGGTCCCTAACGTAAACCCACTCGATTCTTCGTTACTGTTTTCAACCACATGGGCGCCATCCGGGTCATCAATGTCAGGGGCAACAGGTGTTTCATAATCATTTGAATCGCGATAAAAACCGTCAGCATAGAAGGCCATGTTGTCCACGCCAGTAGTCACGTTAAACGTTCCAAGTTTCTGGTCGTTAACGGTTTGCGTTTCTAATACAAATTCACCGCGCGTTTCAGTGGACGTGGGCACACGTTGGTCAACTACGTTCACCACACCGCCTATCGCACCGCTTCCGAAGAACAGGGTTGCTGGCCCACGCAGCACTTCAATTTGTTTAGCGGTTGAGGCTTCACTTGCTACTGCGTGGTCGGGGCCAACACGGGAAACGTCGCTCACATCCAAGCCATTTTGAGTAATCAGTACCCGTGGTCCGCTAAGGCCACGAATAATTGGCGTGCTCGCAACATTGCCATGGAAGTTAGACTGTACGCCGGGTAATTTTTCTAGCGTATCGCCCAGCGTGGCCGCTTGTTGCCGACGTAAGGTTTCGCCAGATAACACGCTCACTGGTGTGGCCGATTCCATCACCGATAAATGCATAGGCGTGGCGTGCACGTCAATCACTTCGATAGCACTGCGCGCCAAGACAAAGTTAGCGCCTTCTGCGTTGTCAGATTGAACTTGCGCATGCTCATGTAAGTGAGCGAAGCCAGAGGCGAATATGTGAAGCGTATAGTCGCCTTCCTTTACGTTAGAGAAAGTAAACTCGCCCAGCTCGTTAGTGCTGGTAACGCGCTTTAGCGCCTCAATTTCAACAGTGGCATTGGCGAGCGGCTTTCCGGCTGCATTAGTTACCGTGCCAGAAAGTGTTTGTGCCAGCGCTGACGGAGATGCTAATAGCAACGCAGGCGCTGAAAGCGATAAGCCTAACGCCAATCGAGACAGTTTCATTATTCTAACCTCTGAATTTGTGTAATGTGATAATGTATCATATTTATTTTTATGGTATGTTATATTGTAACGTTTACGCAAGAGGTAAAAATGAAAACTATTTCTATTACGTGGAAGAATTCACAAAAAGCGCTACGCGCCTCTTCAACTTTTCTTAAGGTAGGTACTTTTGTCGGATTGAATTTGGCTGGGATTGGTATCAACGCTGTTCATGCTGCGCCTCATACTCACGGCGAAGGCAAACTACAAATCCTACAAGCGGGAAGTGAGTGGCAGTTTGTGCTGCAGCTGCCTGCTGCTGATGTTCTGGGGTTTGAATACGCGCCATCCACGGCTAGCGAGAAAAAACGTTATAAAGAAACGCAAAAGGTTTTTCAGCGCTTTGACGATATTTTTACCCTGAGCAATACGTGTGAATTACTCGATACCACACTTGAAAGCCCATGGGAGGTAGCTAACGAGCATGACGAGCATGACGAGCATGACGAGCATGAAAGTGAACACGAAGGCCATGCCCATCGCAACACGCATTCTGATTTTCGTGTCGCATATTTGCTTAGTTGCCAAGGCCCCATAAAACGTATTGAGATGTCAGGGTTTCCCCATTGGCCAAGCCTGCAGCACGTTAATGCAATTTGGGTAACCAACAAAGGACAAGGCGCACTAGAGATAACTCCAAGTCAGCCAACCTTACTGATAAGCAGCTAGTTAGATTTTTTACTCTCTCAGGCGCAAGCTTCACCCATTATAGCTGCGCCATAGCAATTTTCGGACATACTATGAATTCGATATATCAAGGAAGCAGCGCAATGCCAAAAGTGCAGTTTATTTCAGACAAGCTCGCTATGCTCCTTTCATCCCTTTGCGTAATACATTGTTTATTAACGCCTATTTTATTAGTTTCCATACCTGCATTGGCAGGTGTGTCAATTCTCAATGATGAAACCTTCCATCAAATATTGCTGTTCTTTGTGTTGCCCATCGGTGTTTTTGCGCTCTCACTAGGCTACCTACATCACAAAAATAAGTGGGTAGTATTTGCTGGCGTTTTTGGCCTAACACTTTTAAGTAGTCCACTGCTCGTTGAGTGGATAGGCTTAGGACACGAAGTGCTTGGTGAATATGGTGAAGTGATAATCACAGTAATCGCGTCGTTTATTATCGTTGGTGCGCACCTGATTAACTATAGGCTTAGGTCGACCGTGCAAGTGCCTATTTGCGAAGAGCGCGAGACCACCCAATCACAACCCTATTAGTTTCATCATAACCTCAAAAGCGGGTAATTCTTATCGAGCGACGCTCGCAATATTATTGATGTAAGCCGTTTTTGAGGTCTCATTCTGAGGTTATTTTGTCTAGTTTTAATCATTCCGACACGGTACTTCCCGATGTCACTACAGAGCATTCCACTGCGCAACTTCCTGTTATTGATAGTGTAGGCATGCAGGGCATTGCTATCCCTCTGCACGTGCTAGGTAAACGCGGTGAGCGCTTAGCCAGCCAAGCAAAAGTCGATGTAACAGTAAGTTTAGATCATCCCAATGCTAAAGGCATTCACATGTCTCGATTGTACAGCTTGCTGCAGCGATATTTGAGCAACCAAGACTTACATAAGTCGGCACTTGTGTCGTTAATGAACGCGCTTATCGAGTCTCAAGATGGACTGAGCAACAGCGCCCAGCTTAATCTACACTTTGACCTCACCGTGTCTCGTCCGGCGCTCATAAGTAGGATGTCAGGATATCAATCGTACCCAGCTTCACTTTGCGTAAGGCGTTCACCTGAACGTTATGAGGCACAGCTTAAGTTAAGAGTACCGTACTCTAGTACTTGTCCTTGCTCGGCCTCCCTCTCTCGCAAGGCGTTATCAGAAGTGTTTGTGCAGCAATTCGAAGGAAAAGGTTTATCCGTAGAAGAAATGGGCGCTTGGCTCGCTTCTAAACAAGCCAGCATCGCCACGGCGCACGCACAGCGATCCTTTGCCGATATAACCCTAGATTTGAGCGACAACGAGATCCCCGATTTTATTGGTATTATTGACCTGATAGAAAACGCGTTAGGCACACCGCTTCAAACCGCAGTTAAGCGTGAAGATGAACAGGCGTTTGCCAAGCGTAATGCTGAAAACCTAATGTTTGTAGAAGATTCGGTAAGGCGACTGCATGAAGCGTTAAGTACGTATTACCAAGCTACCTATTTTCGTGTAAAAGTAGAACATCAAGAAAGTCTGCATGCACACGACGCCATTGCTGAATTATCAGGCCCTGTTCATCGATAAATTCAGACATAATTTGGGTGTTGAAACCGGTAGGCAGAAGAAACAATAAAAGGAAAATAACATTGTTATCTCTTAACAAGCTCTCTTACATCAGCAAAGCAGCGTGCATAGGCGCTGCAGTATCAGCTATTGCGGCGTGCTCGTCTGCGCCCTCAACCCCGCTTGCTGGTGTAAAATCACACACTCTGTCAAATGCTGTGATATACCAAACCAGCAGCAAAGAGTACCCTGTTCTTTCAAGTTTTGTGTATGGCCAAGCTATTTCAGCGCTACCTACGCGTTTTGCTAATGGCGATGTTGTGGTGATGGATGTTGATGAAACCGTGCTAGACAATAGCACCTATCAAAAAAAACGGGAAAGTGCTGGCTTGGGATATTCTTCACAAAGCTGGGCCGAATGGGTAAAACGTGAAGAAGCCACACTTGTGCCTGGTGTAGCCGCTTTCATCGATGAAGTTGTTGCACGAAATGGCAAGGTGGCGCTTATTACAAATCGCAATAAAGCGCTTGATAGTCACACCTGGAATAACCTTTTGGCGCAAGGTTTGCCGCTTACCACGAGTAATACCTGTGTTGTTGGCCGCACGGCTGAAGACAAAGAAGCGGTAGGCCAAGAAGGTATGGTTAATGACAAAGACTTGCGCAGAATGCAGCTTACCCAGGGCAAGATCGCATGTTCGAATACGTCTAAAGACGCGACGTCTACGTGGGCTGTGCCTCACACTATTATCATGCAAATTGGCGACAACATTGAAGATGTGGGCGGCGTAACCCAAGAATCTGCCAACGTTGAGTTGCTCATGCCACGAGTGGGCACAGAGATTTTTATTCTGCCAAACCCCATGTATGGTTCTTGGTAGACTATTGATAAAGTAAAATCAACGAATGTCGCTTTCTATATGGAAAGCGCCGTTCGTTAGATTAGCGTTGTCATCGTTAATGCCATTTCCCAGCCCTGAATAGGGCTTTATTTCTACCACATCCAGTAAGTAAGCGGATGTGCCCTGAGGGTCTTCATACAACCCGGTAGAAAACTCACCCGAGAACGTATACGCCTGCTGGATGTCTATTCCTCTAATGCCGCCTTGCTCGTGGGTATTATTCAACGAAACAAACACAATTTGATTCGGTGGCGGGGGTGGGTAATGAATACACGCGCCGAAATAAGGCACAATGAAGAACGCCGTTATTTCTCGCTGTGCATTGGCCTCTACAGGCACAATAAACCCGCTGAGTTCGACGTACTTGCCGTTAAATGTATCAACCGTATTCACTGAGATAAGCGCTTGCTGGTATTCATCGTCAAACGTGCGTTGAATAGACTGAAATACCTGTTCATGAAGGGGTAAATTCTGCTGAGGATTTTGAGTCGTTCGGGTCTTGCCCAACAGCGCCTTTTCGGCGTCAGGTAACAGCGCGTCCCACGATAAGGGTTGGAACTGTTGAACGGTAGTTAACCTGTGGCTGTCTTGATAAATCGCCGTGTTATTCTCGAAAAAGCGCTCAATTACGCTATCAAGCTTACCCCTCAGGCCGAGCCCCACCAGCGCGCCCAATGCAATCAAAGCAATAAGAGAAGCCAGTAAAACGTACGTGGCGCGCTTCATACATTATCCTAGCTTTTAACTTGCTAAAATTTTGACTTTGCGGGTGTAAGTTACCGGCACATTCTTTTTAAGCGCATAGACTTTTAGAACAAGTTCGTGCGTGCCTTCTTCTTGTGCCTGAAAGTTAATGGCTTGTTCGCCCTTTGTAGACGGCAGAGAAAAGCGCTGCGGTGAAAGTAGCGTTACGCCATCACTTGCCATCATATCTACGCTAACTTCTTTATAGTTCGAAGGAATGGTAAATCGCAGCGGAACGGTTGACGCCTCAAGCTTAGCCACTTCTCGCTTTCTGTCGATATTGAGCGAAATGAGCGGCTCCTTAGCTGCCGCTAAGTGCTGTTGCATCATGGGGTGCTGAAAGCCAAACTGCATGTTTCCCATACCTGCGTGTAGTTCACACGCAGTACTATGAAATGCTATAAGACTTGATAAAACGGTAGCTGCAACGACTGTTTTTTTCATATCAGTTACTCCTCGTAAAGCGCGAAGCTGTCTAGCACTAACGAATAAGCAGATGTACCTAGTGCGCTTTCGTGGTTGTCTATTTTTACCGTGCCTTCAAACCAATAAGGGTCGTACAAGTTCTCAACTGCAATGCCTTCTTTGTATTCAACATACAAAATTTGATTTGGCGGCGGTGGTGGCATGTGTAAGCAAGCCCCAAAATAAGGAACGACGAAAAAAGCCGTCGCTTTTTGCTCATCGTTTTGTTCTAAAGGCACAATAAATCCAGGGATGCGGATAGCCTTCCCGTCAAACGCCTCTATCACTCGCGTCGACACTAACGCTTGTTGGTATCGCTGTGCTTGTTCATCTTCTAGCTGCTTTGAAGCAAAGTCATCGACAGAGTCGGCGGCAGAGCCATCGGCAATATCGTTTAAAAACTCAGGCCTGTTTAAAAGCGCGCTCAAATCGTCCTCGGGCATAAGAGCTACCCAGTCAATTTCCTCGTAATTGGCGGCTTGGGTTGGGTTTAACGTGCTAAATAAAACCAATAGTGCCGCAATTAAACCGAATTTAACGCTAGAAAGCGTGACAGAAAATTTCACAAAGATGACCTAACATACTATTTAACAATCATGTTATAACATATCACAACGTAGTGAATTGCGATAAACGTTTATCTTTGCAAAATGTTACTTAGCGCCAATTACTCAATAGAAAATGCTTTGCTAGCGCATTTGTGAAGCATCAGTTAATTACGCTAGCTCCCGTTCACTTTTAAGCCCAAGCACGTGTTTAAAAAATAGCGTTGCTGGGCAAAAGCCAGTGAAGCTCTGTTGGAACAAGTTTGCGCCAATAAACACGGTAAACCACATAAAGTTTGCATGAACAAACTGGGTTAGTAATACAGACAACAACACCATGAGCCCTGCGAAGGCGGTTAATGCTTTTTCCTGAGACATAGCGTAATCCTTAAATATTGGAAGAGATTAAAAATAAAATCGATAGGCAATAAACGCATTACTTGCGTCTTCAAACTGCCCCCAAAACGTATAGTTATCCTTACCTGAAAAGACATTCACCCCCGCTCGCACTTGCCACTTGTCGGTGGGCGAATAAGCCACTGTAGTCTTTAGGTATCCGTCGCTATCGCTGGGTGAATAAAACAGAAAAGTATTTAACGTCAGTGTTTGACGAAGTGCTAACCACGTTAAACGGGTCGTCACCCAATGGCGGTATTTTTCTTGAACTCGCTCAGAAGACGAGACTGTTCTATCTAGGCCATCCGCATCGTGTAAGTACTCGGTGTACCACTGGAAACCACCGGTAAGATTTGCGGCAATTTCTTGGCTATAGCCTAGTAAGAAACGACTTTGATCATTCGCTATTTGCCCGTGAGTTCCATCTATGTCTTCAAGGCTGTTGTAGAAAACGTATTCCGCATTTGCTATCCCCCGCCCCAGAGGCGTAACAACACTTGCGCCATAGGCATTCATTTTACTGTAGCGCGGTCTTCCAAGAGAATCTGTCGCGGTGGGCTGCCTTGTATAACCGGTGTAACCATAGCCTGCGATCTCTACCCCTTTAACGGATTTATACAGCCTTAAGGCAAGCTCACTTCCTCGTGGGCGATTTTCACGCTCAACAGAAAACGAAGGGGCAATATTTTCATCCAATTGCGGGCTGTAAAAAGAAAATATTTCGCCTGTAATACCAATATCAGGCTCAAATTCAGGTGTGACGACTAAATCTACATTGGCAAAATCCGTGTAGCCCGACACCTTTAATGCATTACTCGGCGCTTTAAGGTATTCGTCTTCTCTTCCTGCAAAGAACGACTGATAATCTTTAGGGAAGAGATCATTTAAGAACAAGTAATCCCCTGTCCCCCAAGTCAGCACTTGCTTACCGACTTTAATGTCAAATGCATTTGCCCAGTCCCCCGTGCCGACTAAAGCGCTGGGTAGAATACTGCTTAAGCTACCTTGCCATGCCAGTTCGCGAAATTGTGATTCCCACGACGACGTTACGCCGTCATACCAAACGTCGGCTTTACTGGAAATGGAGGAACTGTCTAATGCATAGTCTGCGCGAAGTTGAACTCTGGCGTCGCGCAATGTGCTGTTATTTAACACAGATGGCGCGTTAGCAGCTTGAAAACTCTCGTTCATTTGTGAATTCTGACTGCCAAACGCAGTAGCCATGTCACGGGAAAAACGGTTTCCTACGGCGAGCTCGGCAAAGCCAGAAATACGAAGTTTACTTTTGCTCTCAGTGCCCCATTCGTCATCCCACTCATCATTCCAATCATCACCTGATTCGACATTGTCGTCCCCAGGCCACACGCTGTCCCACTCGTCGTTTGCGTTAGCTTCCTGTTCTTGTTCACCGCTTTTCACCGGGTCTTTCTGATTTTGGCTTTCAACACTCACTGTCTGGGCGTTTAGCGGTAGACTAACTACAGCCGTGAACGCAAAAGTGAAAATAAAAGGCGCGAGCAAAACATGCGCCCTCCATTGCTTTTTAACCCGCTCAGAAAGACCATAGGCTTGGCTAGGCAGCGTTATCCACATGGATGGAGCTAGTAATTTAGACAAGCGCACAGTGCTGCCCTCCTTTTTAGAGATAGTGTTATTTAATATAGTTTTGCGGTGGCACACGTAGGCTACGCTCACTAAATATGCTATCTGGAAGACCTATGTCGTACTCAATCCCTCTGAATTCCATAAGGGTATAGCCACCTGATGCAAGGTCCGTCACCTTACTTCTCACCACAGTAGGGTTGCCCTGTATAGTCTCAATGGTCACAGCTTCAACACGACGGTAGTTATTGTCACCCTTATAAAAGTTAATTAAGGTGGGCAAGTAAGTGTCTTTGTCTATCTCTACTACATAGTGGCTGAACTCTACGAGCGCTGTGTCCTTAGGCGTCGCTTTTAAGCGATAATGAGTTTGGGTTTGTTCAAGCAGCTCAAAACTGTCTTGCGCCGTTGCGCGGCCTGAAACATCTTCATAGAAGAAATGAGAACCAACAAACGATGTACGTTTATCGCCTGCGGCGATTCGCTTTACTAAATCTAAAGCCGGCAAATATAACCAACGGTCGTCATCAGAATTAAGCGCCGCATGCTTTTCGACGCGAAATACCGTACCTTCAACTTCAGTAGGACGGCTAAAGAAAACCAGCATTCGTTGATCGCCGGTGTCGGCGCCTGCCTCATTCAGCACATCTTTGCGCAGAATAGTAAACTGACGCATTTGCTTTCGACCTTGCTCATCTACAATCAGCATTCTCGCCATTGAACGCCCGTCATTGCCTGCGTAATACGCTGCTTGCTCGGCCTTATTGACGATTTCGGCAACATCTATATTACTACCGTTTTGGTTTGCCGAGGTTTGAGCGAAACCATTACCTGATATAAGTAATAGCGCAACCAGCCCCGTGAATGAGCTGCGTAGATTTAACATTGTTGGTCGACGCAACCGTAGAGTTGATAATATGGAAATACGCATTTTAGGCCTCCTTGAAAACCCAACGTTTAAGCAACGTCATAGCAGCTGGCAACACCAGCAGCGTAACGAGTGCCGAAATAAACATGATACTTGCCAGGAAAATACCCACGGTGATGTAAGGTACGAGTGGTGCTAAAAGCAGCGGCGTAAAGCCAAGCGCGATGACCAGCGCATTACGAGTAATAGCGCTAGCAGGCTCTTCAAACATGGCATCAAACGTTTTACTCACGTTACCCGTTTGCTTGTAAATCTCTTTGGCTCTAGCCAGAAAGTGAATGGCAAAGTCTACCGACAAACCCAATGTCAGGGCTGAGAGCACGGCAATAGGCATATCGTAATCTTTACCTACAATGCCAATAGCACCGTAAATAAAGGTGATAGTTATGGTAAGGGGCAGCATGGCTAATACACCGAATATCAGTGAGCGCAGCAGCAATACCATCATCACAAAAACAATAATGAAGGCGCTAAGTAAGCTGTCTAACATGCCTGCAACCATGTTGTCCTGCCACACCACATTTAGGTATGCCTTACCTGCCCATTGATATGTCAGGCCATCAGGCAGTGGGTGTTGAGCGAAGTAGTTATCGACTAACTCAATTACCTCGGTCATATCTTGGTTGTCACCACTGGATAGTTGTAGCCACACCAAGGTTTTACGATAGTCTGGTGTCACGAAATGCCACAAGTCTTGAGGCCTATGAGAGGACTGATATTGCAAGAGCGTCTGTGCTATCGCCGGCTGAGTATTAGGTAACACGTAGTCTCTGTCATTGCCCGAGTGCAGCTCTCGGTTAACTACTTTAATCACATCACTGAGGGATTGAGTTTTACCCACCAGCGTTTGAGTGCTTAGGTAATTTTGCAGGTCTGAAAGCAGCGCTACATTATCGGGCTGTTGAAACGTTTTGCTTGTGCCTTTAATTTCATCAATGCTTGAAAGCAATCGATTTAAAGCGTCATATTCGTCGCTATCAAGATCACCAAATAATGCATCATCGACGGCAAATGCGAGAGTCTCAAAATTATTGCCGGCATTTTCATTGTTTAGTGTATCGAGGGTTGTTTCACGCCATTCATCTAATGAAGGGGGCAACTCTGCACTTAGCAGTATTTCACCTGCACTTTTCAGCTTGCGGGTATCTTCAATAACAATGTACGCGTTATACGTACCCGCAAACTCCTTATTAAGCGCCTTATCGGCTACGCGAATTTCATGATTTTCTTTAAACCAGCGCACAGGATTATCGTTAATTTGTATTTGGAAAATACCCCACACTGATACCGCGGAAATCACCATAAACGCAACGAGTAATGCCCCTTTATAATTTAGCGCCAAGGTGCGAATACCGTACACAAATCGCTGTAAGTATGTTGTTTTCATTGATGAGGAATTGGCATCGGCGTGCAGTGCAGACTGCAATTTTGCGAGCGCCTCTGGCGACATTCTTGATATATAAGCTGGAATAAAGGTAAGCGTAATAGCGAAAGCCAACAGAATACCTGACCCAATGAAAGCACCGAAAATCTGTACGGGTGGAATGGGAGTTAGCATAAGTGAATAGAACCCTGCCGCAGAGGTCAGCGACGTAAACAGCATCGGCTGAAATAGGTGTTCAACCACTGTGGTAATCACTTCATCGGCCTTTTGACCTGGTTTATAGCGGTCTGAAAACTCAGACAATATATGCACCGAGTCAACAACAGCGATAGGCATCAAAAATATGGCAATCATGGATGACATGATGTGCACAGTGAAACCTAAGCCGATTAGCGCCCCCATTGTGATAATTACCGTTGCCATTGCCACCACCATCGGGGCGGTAATCAGCGTAAAATTGCGGAAAAAGATAAAGAGGAGGATAAAAATCATTAGTCCCGCAGCTGGCGCTGAAATTGCCATTTGAATAAACATTTCAACGCCGAATTGATCTTCAGCAACAGGGAGTCCTGTTATGTGCCACTGCAATGTTTCGTTTGTTGTATTCGCGCCAATATATGCACGAATATCTTCCGCAATACGGAAGCTCTCATTTTTATCTTTAATGGGCACATAGATAGCCGCAGCATTGTGTGATGAGGAAGCCAGGCTCCCCTGTAACATTGGGAGGCGTGTAATAGCATCAGCAATGTAATCTGCTTCCTCTTGCGATGATGGGGCTTGTGACATCATCCAAGAGAACTTGAGCTCACCGTCGTCACCTTGAGTGATATTGTCCACTGTTGAAAACGACATGACATCTCTAGCAATAACACCCTCAGTGTTTAATATTTGCTGGGTAACACCGTCTATTGCCTGCAGGTTCTTTGGTGTGTAGATGCCTTTATTGGTACTTAAAGCAGCATTATCAGTGGCTGTGTCATTGGCCGGTGATGCTATAACCCCCACCACTATCGCGTCGTGCATAGCAAAAGTATGCTTCACATCGTTATGAAAAACGCGAGCAGGGTGATTGGCTTCAAGCATATTCTCTGGGTCGGTATCTATCGTAATTAGCCGCATTTGATAAGCGCAAAAGACAACAGCCAACAGTAAAGCGGCATAAACCCACTTACCTTTCCGGGTAGAGAGGAACAGTAATTTTTCAATAACTGCCGTGAACATAGCTATGAACTCCTACTAGGAAATACATTGATTCCCTCTAATCGTGATACGACTGGGTTAACTCCATCCACTGTGTTTCCTTGACGTGTTGAGTGGCGCTTCACTTTCACAAACCATGACCTTTGCTCTGCAGAACATTTCACAACGCCTACCTGCGTTAGCAAAAACAATGGGTACATTTATGGGCCACAGCGTTAATGGGATATCGCATTAAATTAGATATTTCTAATATATGAACAATCTAATGTATTTTTAGAAAAGATCAAGAGCAATGCGACGAGTTACACAGAGAAAAGAAAAGTGTTTGTAAAACGCTACACACCACCGAGAAAAAACTACATACCTACTCAACCTTAGTTTTTCAAATACGAGCTACCCGCTGTCCAAAAATAAAAATAACCCATAAAAATCAGTAATTTAAAATTATTCTAAACTGAATTTAAGGTTTGGCACAGATCACGCATACATTAGACTAACGGATAAATACAGAACGCAGTTTGTAGCTAGGACAGCTTTAGCGACGGAGAGGCCAAATTGCGTAGATGACAAATACTGAAGGTGACGACATTGGAAGTGCATGGAGTGTGTCACCAAGGAAAAATGGATGTGTCAGAATTGTAGCTAATGGATGCCTGTAGAAGATTCGTTAAATTGCTGGTCGATGATGAGGTTAGGTAAAAGACAACCTAATTAAACTCGCAGGATGCAAGGCACTTGTTTCATAAGGATTGCAAACAAGCTCTGAGTACCTACATCGCAAGCACCGACAGTGATGTCTCGTGCAGCAAGGGATTGTTGACCCAATTTGGATTCGTTGAATGTACGTGTGTGTTGCTTCAGCGAGACCATAGTGAGGACACTGGTAATGTCGTCGATGTTATTAGTGAGTTGTCATCCGACGACTACCCTCTCCCCTCAAAGGCCCATCCCGGCCTTTACATACCTCTGATTTTGGCCCGCCTTTGGCGGGCATTTTTTTATCTTCATTTGTGATAAAATTGTGTTGTTTCTTTATCGCCTACCAAAAGGGCTACCTGCGTGCTTTCGCCGTCTGCATCTACTATCGTTTTTAGAGTTCTTTTTTGTGCGTTGCTCGCTACGTCTGTTGGCCAAAGCGTAATGCTTACCACACTCCCTTCTATGGGGCGACAGGCGAACCTTTCTGAATTCCACATTGCCACTATTATGTCTAGCTCTGCACTTATTTTTGCGTTTGGCACGAATGTGTGGAGCAAGGTCGCTAAGCGTGCGGGCTTTAAACGTATTTTAATGGTTGGTCTGTCGGGTTATAGCTTGGGCACGTTTGCCTTCGCTAGTGCATGGATGGCAGGATTTTCTGGCATTATAAGCGGCACCAATTTGTTTTTGGCATTGTTGATAAGTCGAAGTCTGCAATCAACCATTATGTCTGCAACTCCACCTTCTGCGGTAGGTTACGCCGTCGCCATCAGTACGCCCCAAAGTCGAGTAAGTGCAATCAGCAAAGTCACCTCTGCAAGCAACGTAGGGCAAATTGTGGGGCCCGCCTACGCTGGGCTTTTAGTCGGTTTTGGCTTATTAGCACCGTTGTACAGCATCGTTTTGCTAACCTTGCTGGCGCTTACATTGGTATATTTTAAGCTACCTGTTCTGCCGCCTTTGTCTCAGCAAAAAAACGCTCAGCAGACTAGCGACAATAACCAAGCGCCTAGCAAAGTACCTTATGTATTCGTCGCTGCATGTATTTGTGTATTTTGCGCAATGGCGATGATGCAGCAATCACTGGGTTTCTTTTTTATCGATTTTTACGACTATTCACCCGTAGACGCTGCTCGGCAAGTGGGTTTCGCGATGATGGTCAGTGCCGCCGCGTCTCTTACAGCCCAATTTGGGTGGGTACAAAAAGGCCGAATAAGCAAAGAAGCGATGATCACTATCGCGCTTCCGCTATTGGGCTTAGCCTACTTGCTGCTCTTTCTTCAACATTCGTTATTTATGCTTTATGCGGCCATGACATTAATGGGTTTAGGTATGGGAATGGCCTACCCATCTTTGGCAGCTGCGGCAACGACCTACTGTGCCCCCTCTCAACAAGCCACGATCACTGGGTTAATTACAGCAACGACTGCCATGGGCTACGTAATAGGTCCGCCACTGGCAGCTTTCATTTACCAACTGGACATCGCGCTACCGTTCGCTATCGCGTCAGCGCTAATCGCAGCAACCACATGCGTCGTCTACATAACATTGCGAAGAATAAGACACGTTGGCTAGGTCCTGTTTACCGTTCTATACATTTGGCCCAATTCGTCATCAAAGCTAAACAGGCCTTAGCGAATTAATGCCAGCCTGACAGGTGACAGGAATACGCCTATTTCAAAGGTATTTATTTTTTTACCTTTTATTTTTAAAAAAGCGGAACCTTTTTATAATTAGGCTATCTTAACTTATACATGAAGTCGTTGAGTGTGCGTCTTTGTGGTGTGTAAATGTGTTTTCCAAGTTATGTTGTGGTTTTTTTAAGGGGCTTTTTAGCCCCTTTTCTTTTGCTCTAGTCTTTCCTTTTCCAGTGCGTATTTCTCGCTTATTGTTATAGTACTAATCCAACGTACACCTATCTATTTTATTTGTATTAGTTTATCTCAAGACCGGTCAGTTAATCTAAAAAATAGAACTAAACAATCCTGATCATTTCACCTTTAGAAATGGAAATGAGAATTATTTCTAAATAGAATAGCTACTCAAGATCACAGGAGTAAGCTAATGCCTAAACCGCAACCTCGCAGAGCTATTGTCACCCAATCAGTCCGAATTACCCCAAATATGCAGCGTGTACACCTTAGTGGGGAAGACCTTCTTACCTTTCCCTCGGTTACTGCAGGTGCGTACATTAAACTTATGTTCGACCTAGAAGGAAACCCGCTGAAACGCCCCACAGATACGAGCCAAGTGGCAATGCGCACCTATACGGTTGCGCACTTTGACGCAGAGAAGCCTGAAATGATTCTGGATATGGTTATCCATGCCGATGGTGGTAAAACTGGCCCTGCGTCGGCATGGGCGACAAGTACAAAGCCTGGCGACATCATCACGCTCGCAGGGCCCGGTTCTAGTAAGGGACTCAGCGAGCAATATGATTGGATACTGTTGGCTGGCGACATGACAGCGCTTCCTAGTATTAGAAATCACCTCGCCGAGCTTCCTGTGCAAACCAAAGGCTACGCCGTGATTAAAATTGAAGACGAAAAGGATGCGGTTACACTTAAGAAGCCCGAAGGAGTAACGGTGATATGGGAACATGAGCAATCTTTACCTTCCCGCCTTGACCAGTTAACTTGGCTCGACGGAAACCCCACAGTTTGGGTGGCGTGTGAATTTTCTGATATGCGGGCGATTCGGGCATGGCTCAAGGACGAAAAATCCGTGGCGCACGAGAATATTTACATTAGCAGCTACTGGAAGAAAGGCCGCAGCGAAGATCAACATAAAATAGAAAAAAGACAGGACAGTGAAGCGTATGCTAAAACCTTGGCCTAGTTGATGACTATGCTTCCTGTAGCCTTTGCAAGAACTTGTAAATTCTGCATAAGAAACAACAGTACGGCAGAATTTTCATAAACAACAAATTCAATACTTTCATGCACCTACACAATGGAACAGCATTTGCTGCTAAGAAAATAACTGGCCAATTATTCCGCCAGTTTTTTCAACCAATTGTTTGGATAAGGAGAGCAAGTTATGAACAGTGATCGTATTGAAGGTAATTGGAAAGAAATGAAAGGTAAGGTGCAGCAAAAGTGGGGCAAACTTACCGATGACGACCTAGATGTAATTGACGGTCGACGTGAAGAACTAGTAGGTAAGATTCAACAAGCTTATGGCAAAAGCCGTGACGAAGCTGAAAAAGAGGTCGATGGTTATTTTAATTAATCGCCGTCTCCAATATATGAATTAAGACACTGGCAGTATAACAATCTGGTATCACTATGTTGTTAATCTTTACTGCTACTAAAAGGGCCGCTGCATAATGCAGCGGCCCTTTTTATTTGTGTCGTAGTCAAGGGAGGTTATGCCCTTTGATTTTTTATCACTCTTCCGTCTTAGGCTGTAAGTTATCGCGAACTTCTCTTGCGTCAAAGCTCGTTGCCGACGTTGGACGCGTACCTTTGCCTATCTCAATACTCAAGATACTTTCGATCTCACTTTGCTGAGAGCCCCCTACAAACACACCGGTTTCGAATTGGGTAGTAGGGTGGTAGGACGTTCTGCAAGTGAGCACACCGCACTCGGTAACCCGTGCATATCGCTGGCTAAAGCCTGCGGTAGGTGTGGTTTGCACAGTCTCTTTATCTACTAAGGTCTCTCGGTCAGTCACTACAAACCAGTCGTAACCTTCTAATAACGTAAGTTCGGCAGCACGGAGCATGGCGTAATCCATCGCCTTGCCTTTATCAGACCCCTTCGCTTTGAAATGCACGCGGTATTGGGTATCACTCAACTTACTTTCCGTGTAGCCAAAGCCGCCTTTTTTGGCCTGTCTATAATCGGGTTGACTGGCGCAGCCCGCCATAATTAATATCGCAAGTACTAACATAATTTTAGTTTTCATCATTTACTCCTTCGGCCTTATCAGCTAGCCAAGTTGCTTCAATTGCGTTTTTCTCTTGCTCTCGGTTTAATGGCGCAGACGCCATCATTTTGTCTAACTCTTCTTCCATTACTTTAGCGCTAGTGGCGGTTTGATATTGACCTGCATTCTCACCTAGCTCGTCCAATTTGCTAGCGGCAAGCTGCCACGCACCTTGCTTATCTTTACAAGCAATCATTACATTTAGTTCATCTTTCGATGCGACTTCAGCCTGTCTACAGTAGTTAAACTCCGTATTTACGAAAGACAACTGCGGCGTAACCGTCACGCCTGAATCAAAGGTTGTTGCTTCGCCAGTTAGGTTACTGTCGAGTACCGATGATACTCTCGCCCAATGAGAAGGCTGCGTTGTTTCAGCGCCCTGTTGATTAAAGAACACTAAGCCCGCTAATACCGCCACACTCGCAGCTATTGCAAAAGGCCCCTTCCACTTCGTTTGTTTATGTGGCGCACTATTAGTTGAATTCGCTTTCTTTGGAAACGGCTTAACGTTTTCCGCAGAGCTTTGATTTACGGAGCTTTGATTTGCAGCGCTTACGCTGGCTAAGCTTGCATCAGATGCCTGTACGCCGCTTGCCTGGCTTAACGGTTTTTCATCACTCAAAAGGGCCACGATTTCTTTGGGCAGCGCCACTGCTGTCGCTTTTTCAGCAGCCACCTTCACAACTCTATCCACTTCTGCAAGTGCGGCGAGTCGGTCAGAGACGGTAACATCGTGTGCTATCGCTTCACGAACCAGATCCATCTCAGCGGTATCTAACTCTCCATCTAAAAATGCTGAGAGTTTTTCGTCAGTTAAGATCACGATAGCACCTCGTTTTGACCATTTAGTAAGTTTGATATTTTTGCTCTCGCTCTGGCAAGACGGCTCATAATGGTGCCCGTCGGTACCTGCAACACTTCAGAAGCATCCGCGTAACTCATCCCTTGTACAGCAACCAAAGAAAGGGTTTCTCTTTGCTCACAGGGTAACTCATCCATAGCGCTTGAAACTTGTTTAAGCGTAATTGTCTGCGTTATAGCGTCATCTATGTCATTGCAGCTATTCGCCGATTGCGCTTCATAGGAAAGGGCATCAGTCGCATTGGTTCTAACTTTCTTCGCTCTGTATTCGTCTATCCAACAGTTGCGGCACACTCTAAATGCCCAAGCCATTAATGTAACTTGCTCAGGAAGCGGTTTACTCAATAGCCGTTCAAGCGTGTTCTGAAGTAAATCATCAGCATCATGCATGTTACCCGTCAACGAATATGCAAACTTTCGCAATGACGGGACGAGTTCAGTCAACTCATCTTTCATTTTCATGTACCTTTGTGAGGTTTCCCGTTATCTCTACTCTGTTAACGAGCCACTTTTGTTTTTATTCCACGTTCTAAGACCTATTTTTTTACTGCACTGTATTGCAGCGGTCTGTGAGCCATCTAGACAAGGCGAATGTTTAGCAGTCTAAAGGGTCGCATTGGAATTTTTCTTCTGTCTAATCGTCACTACACTGTAAGGTAGTGGTAAATGCCTGTTCGCCTTGAGCGCACATTTAGAACAACGTTTGTGCACAATGGACCACAGGCTTCTAATAGAAGGCTATGGCACAATTTATGCCATTCCTTCTTTAGGCACCGATCTGCCCCAACGTTAACGTAAAGGTAGTAAAATGAAGTACACACTCATTGTGGCGATTTTGAGTTTGATTGCGGCACCAATATCACAAGCCCAACTAGCAGGAACATTGAATCAAGTGGTGTCTCCTGTGCGTCCGATAATTGATAGAACCTCCTCCGACCTAAAGGCCATTCGCGAGGAAGCAAGACGAAAAGCGCAATCATCTATCGAAGGCGCCAGAGACTTATCAACAGTGGCGTCGGGCGTACTAGGCGACATTCCTTCCCCCCAATTTATCGCTCCTGCAGCAACCACTATTTTATCGACTTCAGGCCAGGTAGTTGTTAATGAAGTAACGGTTGAAAATGGCTTTCTGGCTGTCGAAAAAGAGTGGCTATTCCTAGGAGAAGAAGCCGACAAAGTACACTTTCAAGGTGCCAATATTGAAATACAAAAAGCTCAGTTTTTGCCCGCGCTCTCTCAGTGGCTTTTTAAAGTTAAAGTCACAGGAGATGAGGATGATGTGTCGTCTATTCGCAACAGTTTGCCCCATAATTTGCAGTCTCAAATTGGTCGAAATCATATTTATTTATCACAGACCAAGCCCACTTCGAACGGGTCTTTTCAAGAGATAAGCAGTGAAAAGCTGGAAACCTGTCCAACCCCCCTGCGCATTGGAATGGTTGATACTCATGTAGCGTCCAATCACCCACTGCTCTCACACGTTAATCTAACGCAAGCGTCTTTTATTGTTGGTCATAATCAAGATCGAAATCAGGAGCAAGATGGCAATGCGGGCAGCGAAACTGACGTTGCCTTTTCGTCAGACCACGGTACCGCAGTAGCCAGCCTATTGGCTGCGTCGTTGCCAAAGTCTAGCCAGGTGTTTAACGCCAGTGTGTTTTATTCGCGTAATAGTGTTAGCCAAGGCGCTACGCTGATGTCGTTAATTGAAGGTTTAAACTATCTTGCATCACAGCAGGTAGACGCCATAAACATGAGTCTTGCTGGTCCCGACAACCCTATTTTAGCGCGGGTCATAAATCAATTGGATAAGAGCGGTATTCAAATCATTGCTGCGGTGGGCAACGAGGGACCAGCCTCTTTACCCTTGTACCCCGCGGCTTATACAGAAACATTGGGCATTACGGCCGTTGATAAATCTAATGTAATTTATAGGTGGGCAAACCAAGGGGATTACGTCGATTTTGCTGCGTTTGGCGTGTCGGTAGATGCCGCACATCCTAATGGAAAAACGATCAGGCAAACGGGAACCTCTATGGCTTCACCGCGCGCCACCGCCTTGTATGCATGCTTTTTGCGCGAAAAACAAGAAAGGAACGCTGCCTTGTTGAAACTTCAGCAGCTAGCTTTAGATGCAGGGGCTCCCGGACGAGACAGCGTATTCGGTTTTGGTGTGCTGCCTTAAATTAAGCGTGCTGTTCATTATAGAATTTATATTAACGCCCACTAAAAATGAACGTTAATGCCTAACTCAGCAATGGTTTCTTGGTAATTTGCGCCATCGACACTAGAAGCAAAGTCTCCATATTGCGTAGACAGTTTAATATCAACATTGTTGTGAATGGCGTAATCGGCACTCATCTCAACAACGTGTCTGTCGTCTTCCCTGCCTATACCTCCATCTTGTTCTGAGGCGTAATCTCTTACATCTAATTGATAGGCAACCGTAAGCTTCAAGGGTTTACTAAACACCGCTAGAGGATAGGTGTACGCCAGATCCATCCCAATACCGGTGTAATCGAACACATTATTTTGGGCATCTTCATTTTGATACTTAAGTGCGATTTGGAAGAAGTCTTCCCCTTCGAAGAAGTAAAATAGGTCACTGCGCACAGCAGCTGCTTCACTATCTCGAATTGGCGCACCTTCAGGCGTGTTCTCGAATTGTTTATCGATAAGGTCGCTACTAACACGCAAGTAAGTGCGCTGCCCCAACAATTTTCCGACAGATAATCCAGATTGTTGATAGGTGAGGAAGTCACGCCCGTCTAGCTCAGCGCTAGCGTGATAGTAGTGCGCTCCTAGTTTGGCGAAGTCAAACGCATAGCTGGTGCTAGCGGACAGTGTGGTAAGGCCAAGATCGAACTCGCTTAGCGTTTGATAGTTGGTTTTCGCCTGACTTACCGACAGTACATTTTCCCATTTCGCTGTGGGCTTCACCAGCACCTTTAGCTGAGCTTCTGACTGTACCGCGTCGTCGGCCACATCTGAATTCGTATCGAGCTCGCTAACGCTCACATTGCTATCAGAGCGGTACCCTAAATAGCCAGACCCTGAGAATGAAATCGTTTGGTGTTTTGCGTTTGTCTGATTCGCATCTTCATCATTGTGCGAGTGACTGTCAGAGCCCGCATTAGCAGCGCTACTACCGAGTAAAACAGCTGCCACGGACAGCGACAGACATTTGCGGCCGCCACGAATAAGGTTGTTTGTTGTTGATGAGTGTTGAAGTATTTGCGTATTCATTGTTGTTACCTACCACAGAGAAAGTGAAACTTAGCGATTGCTGTTTTTAAGGAGAGACGTGAGATTTGACTTGAGGTGCTCGCTTTAAGGAATGCACGATAGCGAGGCAGTGTATTCGCACCTGCAGCCTAGACCTTAAATAGCGGCTTGCCTTTCTATTTAGACAAGCCGCACTCAGACTTTAAGGTGGCTATTTAACGTGCTAGCTCAAGGTTGCTCTGCGCCCATCTAGTGGTTTAGGCCTTTATATTAAAGGCCAAGCGCACCTGAAATACTTGAAGCTACGTTGTCGTTTACAGTGCTTGTTACGGCGCTTTCAACCGAACTCGCCACGGTATTATTTACGGTGCTTGCTACGGTGCTATCCACCGTATTTGCTACCGTGCCTTCTACCGTACCTTCTACCGTATTTCCTACCGTATTTGCGACTGTTGCTGACACAGTTTGCTCGACTGTATTTGAAACTGCGCCATCTACAGAGCTATCCACCGTGCTTTCTACCGTGCCTTCTACCGTATTTCCTACCGTGTCAGTAATCGTTCCTTCGACAGCGGTGCCAATCGTTCCGGTTACAGAACTGGTCACTGAGCTTGCTGCGGTGCTGGCTGCTGTATTAGCTACGCCGCCGTTTACCGCACTTTCGATGGTGCCTGCAGCCGTGTTCGATAAGGTACTGCCTGCTGCTGTTTCTGCAGTATTGTTTAGTGCACCACTTACACTGCCAGTTAGCGAACCTCCTGGGGTATTTTCCGCACCATTGTTTGTTAGTGAACCGATTTGGTTCAATGCCAAGCTTGGCGCTGTCTGCGCTGTACTTTCCGCTTCACTTTCTGCTCCATCGACTTGTTCTGCATTTCCAGACGCTGATGACAGTACAGATAATGACCCAGACACACTACTTGTCAGTGCGCCTGCCACTGGCGAAGTTATCGAGTTCGCCATATCTGATGTTGCAGAAACTTGACTCACTCCCTGATCGGCAGATAGATCGTTGCTTGTTTGGTTTGCGGATAATTGTTCACCGGTATCGGCTGAGGTCTCGGTGGACATTTGGCTCTGCGTAGATGCTTCGCCTTCGGCAGAAGTCTGCGTATTAACCTGATTTGCAGACTGTGTAGTTGCACCGCTTGTTAGTGAAAGTGATGCAGAAGTCGACGCATTAGCTGATGTGTTAGCAGAGAACGTGGTTTCTTGAGCCAACACAGACGTTGACGCGATACCTAAAGCCAGTGCAATTGCAGTATTTAACTTTTTCATCCGTTTATCTCCGTTTTTCATAAAGGACACTGAGATAACGATTGAAGAAAAGTTTTTATTCCGCACTGAGTTTGATTTTTTTAAAAGAATTAAAAAAGCCCTGTAAAAACAAGGCTTTTCGAACTATTTTTCTGAAGCAGTCATGCTCTTTTCCCACCAGGGAAGTGAAAAATCTATATTATCTGGGTCGTAAGTTTTGGCATATTTCATTTTAACTGAACTCCAAAACGCAGCTTTGAAAGCAGGGTCGTAAATAACAAACTCACCCTTTTCGCGATACTGTTCAAACAGTTTTTGATAAGCTCCTACTGGTGTTAACGGGTTATCCTGTTGAAAAACCACATCTCCGCCGTACGCTTCGTAAAGGGCTTTCGATACTTTCCAGCTTTTTGCCATGCCTTCCGCCATTGCCAAACGATAACGCTCTAGCTCTTCATCTTGATAGGCGCCATCGCTGTCCAAATCAACGGTCCATAATTTTATTACAGAATACGCAGATTGAATTTCGCTTTCATTTGGCTCTATCGCATTTTTATCGGCAAAATCTGAAAGAACAGACTCGGTAATTTTATTACCAAGTGCACGCTGAGCTAAAATAGCTCGTACTTCTTTCTCAGACTTGTCAGTTAAAATAGACTGAAAACGGTCAACATCAGCCTGTGAAGGCTGTAGTTCAGTATTAGAAATAGATTTGTTGAACAAACGAGCAATAATCTCGTTTGCGGCTTGCGGTGTATTAATCCCAAGCGAAACCACTATGGCTGCAAATAGCACCATAGGAATAACGTTCGAACGCGTCACTTTGTATGCTTCCCTAAGTTCCAATAATTAGCATAAGCACAAGACACATTCATTTATTATTGTAAGAATTTTCCGTTGTCTTGCGAAATGACATCTATAAGGCTTTATACTTTAGATTAGTTTTGTTTAAAATTCCACTTTCTTACGCATAGATTTTTTAGCACCTTGTTGTTTTTTTACATCTACACGACGTGCTTTTGCCGCACGGCTCACCTTTGTTTTTATGCGCGGTTTTTGTTCAATTGTCGCAGCCTTTATCCACGCAACAAGTCGCGCTAGCGCATCTTCTCTGTTTTGTTCTTGCGTTCGATAATTTTGCGCTTTAAGCACAAAAACACCGTCGTTGGTAACGCGACTATCTTTAAGCTGAAGTAGCTTTTCTTTCAGCTTTTCAGGCAGCGATGATCCATTTATGTCGAAGCGTAAATGTATGGCGCTACTTACTTTGTTCACATTCTGCCCACCGCTACCTTGTGCTCGAATAGCTTGCAATTCAGCTTCGCTTTCATCTATCGCGATAGAAGGGGTTATTATTAATTCCATCTCAAATCCTAATACGTCATGGCGTAACCACGTAAACGTTGCAGCACTAGCGGCCCTACATCTATAGGTCACTATCACTACTGCTTACTTGACCATTTTTGCGTTAACCGATAGGTTGTTTTTTATCCTTATTTTGGACATAAAACATGATCATCGCATTGCTCATCATTATTTGTATCTTTGTAGCGCTTATTTGGTTTACCGCCAAAATGGACAGCAATATCGAAGCTTCATTCACACCATCAGGAAAACTTACGCCTGTTGATGGTGGAATTATTCACTGGCAAAAGCAAGGAAACGGTCCGGCGCTTGTGCTGATTCATGGGTTACTTGGCAATAGTAACAATTTTAGCGAATTAGCAAAAACCCTCGCTTCCCGCTACACGGTCTATACCGTTGATCGTCCAGGCAGCGGATTTTCGAGCCGCTACAAAAGCACATCCGCTAGCTTCGAACAGCAAAGTAAAATGATACTCGAGTGGATGCAAAAAGAGGGAATAGGCAGTGCGAGCATCGCTGGGCATTCAATGGGAGGAGGAATTGCACTGAGGATGGCAATCGATGCACCTGACAAAATAAAATCGGTTTCGCTTCTATGCCCGTTAACTACACCACTAAAAGGTGGTGCCGGGCCTCTTTCGGTGCTTTACATACCCAATGAATGGGTACGCAGCAGTGTTGCAAAAACCATTGCCAGTCCACTGCGTGCAAAGTTAGGTAGAAAACAAGTCGCACAAATTTTTCACCCCGAACCTGTCCCCCCGTCCTTTTCAATTGAAGGCGGTGGTTTGTTAGCGCTTCACTCTCGAAGCTTTTATGAAGGTAGCAGAGATACAGTATCTGCGCAGGGCAGTCTGCACCGTCAGCAAACTCGTTATGAAGAGATTCAATGCCCTGTTGGGGTATTGTATGGTGAAAAAGATACTATCTTGAGGCCCGACGAGCACATCACCGCGGTAACAAAGGCAATAGGAAGTGCGGTACACAAAATTATTTCTGGCGCTGGCCACATGATCCCCGTTACTCAGGTGCAAGCGTGCGCAGACTTTATAATATCGATTGACGAAAGCGCTTAAGTAAGTGGCTTAGTGAAGCCTTGCACCTGTCTTTTCAACGTGCTCTTTATGAGAAAACTCAACAACGGCGAGTGTGCGCTCTCGACCATAAGTCGACTGCTTCAGTTTGCGAAGCTGATCGGCGACTCTCTCAATGCCGTCATACGCTTTGCACATTTCAAAAGGGGTCGCGCCCAGCGTTATATTGTAACTGCTAAACCACGCCTTCATTTGCTCACTGTCCCCATCTGACAATGAAATGAGTAAATGATACATACGAATAAAAGCGAGCTGCTTTCTGTACTCTGATGTGCCACTCTCAAACCCAAGTAGCGTAGTCTGCGCCAAAGAAGATGGAGAAATACCCAATATTTCAGAAGCTTGCTTGATATTTAAACCGAGTTCTTGGTATGCCCATGTGAAGGCTTTCGTAACAACGCTGGTAGGAAATAGTGATCTATTCATAATATCGCCTCGTTTCATCGAACAATGTTATACAGATGTTATGAAACGTTGCGAAATGCGTACCAAGTTTTATCTACAGCTTCATTGCTACTTTCTCACGATGCAAATCGATGCCATCTTTATCGACGGAAAATCCTTTTGAAGACAACCAATCAACAGCGTCTTCTATGGAATCCACAAAAATATAATCAATATTGGTATCGCGATACACGCGTTTAAGTTGCGCCTGCGTGGTTGCTCGAACGCTTGACTCTCCCATCACTAATGCCACATGAGTGAGCCCTATGGGATTTACCGAAGCCACACGTTCGTGAAGCAGCGCTTCAGCATCAGGAATGAGTAGTGATTCGCCAACAACACTAACAATATCGCACCAAGCTTTCCCATGTAAGCACTCGGAAAGCGTGCGATACTCACTGGCAAAGCTATTTACACACTCTCTGTTCCACGGCCCATAAGCTTGCGTTAGCACCGCATCACCACAGCGTGTAATAATAAATTCGCCATGAGCATACTGCATATAACCACCTAACTACTTCGATAAAATATTAAGCTAGCAAATACCGTTAAGGCGATATATGCCTTTGACTACGAGTTGTTTTGAAACAACACGTAGTCAAAGTATGGTTCAGTATTGAGAAAATTGAAAATTAAGCGGCAAGAATGTTGATCAGCTCAGCAAACGTAGGGCGGCCCTGTATATCAAGCGGCAAACGCAGCTCTCTAGCAATGTCACTCACGCTGATTACGCCACGAATTTCATGGCTGTCTCTGTCCATGACAAGGCAATGGTGCTGCCCGTAGTCTTTGAGTGTTTCTATCACGTCCCCCACTGATGAACGTATTAGCTCACTGAAATCGAACGACATGAGCGAGGTTTTAGGACGCATGAAATCATGAACAGTGAGCTCTTCTCGCTTAATCTTAAGCTCGCTCACACGCTGAATGATTTGCTGTTCACCGACATCGTGACTGGTCACAATACCAATGAAACGGTTCTCACTGTTTACCACCAGCATCATACGAACATGAGACTGACGCATAATCGACTCTATTTTCGTCGCTGGAGTTCGAGCATCAATAACGTGTGGTAAGTGCTGCTTAAAGTCAGTGAAGACCGCCATAGCAGATGATTTTACAGTAATGGTGTTTTCAACAACCGGCCATGCCAATGTATCGATAGCTTCGGTTTTATATAGATTTAAGGCGTGCATACCTTTCTCCTAATCAAAAATAAAAAATTCAGTTTTTTAATGATTAAGTGAAAGAAGGTGGCCCTCGAATGATGTTATCGCGCTGCCTAGTAAAAGCTTTTGCATCAATCGTTTTTCCAGCCGAAAACCGGTATTTTTCCAAGCCGCTGGTGATGTCGACAAACGAAATGCCATCATCAATGTCGTCGTCAGATACTTCAAAAGCGGTGCTTTCCCATTCGCTAATGAGGGTTGAGAGCGTATTTGCACTGTTCGACTGCCCCGCAATATTTTGCACACTTCTCCCCTCTCCCAATACGGAGACGGATACTAGTGATGAAAATAACGCTGGCAGAATAACGGCCAACAAAACGTACGAAACGCGCAAAGCGTACAACCTCTACTGAACTAAACAACATTGAAGCAAAGCAGTCACTTTTGTTACTGCCTATTTAAACTATAAGAGTATTTAGCGCGTTTAATAGAGGTGTTTAGCGCATTTTATCGACCATTAAACGACGCGTCTTCGAAAACTAACCGTGTCGCGACTCAGGTTTGGTGGGTTGTTTGCTGTACATTCGTTCTAAAAACAAGAACGAACACTCCCATTAAATGTGATGTTTAGCCAACGTAATTAGAAATACACTAGATTCAACTGATCCATAAGGTGTTTTTTCAGCGGTCATTTAGCGTTTGAGATAACGCATTAACTGAAGGTCTAAACAACCTGATTGCAAGTAAGTAATAACGGAAGTGATATGAAACCAAGATGGTCCAGACCTATAGTTATTTTGCATTGGATATCTGCCATTGCCATTGTCGGCATGTTTGCTTCAGGGCTGTGGATGGTCGACCTCACATATTACAGCGACTGGTATAAGACGGCACCGCATTGGCACAAGAGTGTTGGATTAATTTTGCTTGCCATCACTGTTATTCGCTTAGTCACGCGCGTTGTTACTTCACGGCCGCCGTCACATGGCACCCCGTTAGAAAAAAGGTTAAGTCGCATAGGTCATGGGCTTTTGTACACCTTGATTATCATGCTATTCGCGAGCGGCTATTTAATTTCAACGGCCGATGGAAGAAGCATCGACGTATTTAATTGGTTTTCTGTACCTGCAATGGGCGAGTTCTTTGAAAATCAAGAAGACATTGCAGGAGAGGCCCATTTTTATATTGCGTGGTCAGTGATTGTATTGGCGATCATTCACGCGCTGGCTGCGCTGAAACACCACTTTATTAGTAACGATGACACACTGAAGCAGATGTTACGGCTTCGATGATATTGAGAAGAAAGGAGAAATGATGAAGAAGTTAACACTTGCCCTGGCCGCTGCGCTGTCTTTAAGCACCGCTAACGCCGCAGATTATGTGATTGATAGCAAAGGCGCCCACGCGTCTATCAACTTTAAAATTCAACACTTGGGCTACTCGTGGCTTACTGGTCGCTTCAACGATTTTAAAGGTACTTTTAGTTACGACGACGCAGCACCTAGTGCAGCAAAAATTATGGTGACTATCGATACCGACAGTATCGACTCAAACCACGCAGAGCGTGACAAGCACCTTAAGAGCGACGATTTCTTAAACGTTGACGACTTTCCAGAGGCGAAGTTTGTCAGCACAAAAATTGTCGATAAAGGCAATGGCATGATGGATGTAATGGGTGACTTCACGCTTCATGGTGTGACAAAGCCTATTACAATTGAAGCCAAAAAGATTGGCGAAGGCAAAGACCCATGGGGCGGCTATCGTGCAGGCTTTATGGGCACAACGACGATTGCACTTAAAGATTATGGCATCGACTATGATTTAGGCCCAGCATCGCAGACGGTAGAATTAGAGCTTCACGTTGAAGGCGTGAAACAATAGCTATTTACATTTAGTCCCAGCGAACTAAATTTATGATTTAAGAAAGCCCCAAACATGGGGCTTTTTTTACATGTGGTTAGTGAAGCTTCAGCTTAGGGCTGATGGCCTGACTTAACTTCTTCACAAGGAGCTTTAGAGCACCTTTAATTTTTCCGTGTACTGCAAACTGGTGCATATTATACAAAGAAACGTAAACCAACTTAGCTAGACGCCCTTCAATGAACATACTGCTGTTTGACAGTGAGCCCATTAAGCTTCCAACAGTGCTGTATTTACTTAAGTGAACCAAGGATCCATAGTCCTTGTAAGTAAAATCTTTCGTGTCTTTTTGATTAAATAACGACGTTATATTATGCGCAACAATATCCGCCATTTGGTGGGCAGACTGCGCTCGAGGCGGCACCCACTTCCCATTTTCCTGCTGGAAACCGCAGCAATCGCCTAGCACCCAAATATTCTTATGAGATGAACTGCGAAGCTGCTTATCAACAAGAATTTGATTGGCTCTGTTCGTTTCAAAAAGCGCAAGCTTTGTTATGAAGTCCGGTGCTTTCACCCCCGCAGCCCACACCATTAAATCAGCGTCAATCCGACCACCGTCTTTTGTGATCAGCCCTTTCGCGTCGGCTTCTGCCACCATGGTTTGCTCTTTAATGTCTACGCCCAACTTATGCAGCGCTTTTCTTGCAGAGTTTGCTATACGCTCAGGTAGCGCAGGCAATATACGCTCTCCCGCTTCTACGATCGTAATCTTAAGACGAGAAGCTGACATGTCTGGCATTCCGTACGCCTTGGACAAATTCGCCACATGGTGAAGTTGAGCGGCTAGCTCAGTACCTGTTGCTCCTGCCCCGACAATAGCGACATCAATTCTGGCGTCTTTATCTTCTTGCTGATTGATGCGGATTAGCTGATTAAGAAGCGCTCTGTGAAAACGTTCAGCTTGCTTTAACGAGTCAAGAAAGTAGCAATGCTCAGCAACGCCAGGTGTGCCAAAGTCGTTACTCACGCTGCCAACCGCCAGCACTAACTGGTCATAATGAATCTCGCGTTCAGGTAAAACCTGAGTCCCTTCTTCATCGATTAAAGGCGACAAGGTTATGGTTTGCGCTTGCGCGTTAAGCGAGCACATTTCACCTAATTGAAAGCGGTAGTGGTGAGCTGCAGCGTGGATGGCGTAGTCCACACCGTCTGAATGCTTATCAATTACACCGGCGGCCACTTCGTGTAATAGCGGCTTCCAGATATGGGTTCGACTGCGGTCGACGAGGGTAATTTCGGCTTGTTTCTTTCTCCCGAGGGTGCGGCTTAAGCGACTGGCTAATTCAAGACCACCAGCACCGCCACCAACAATTACTATTTTTTGCATGGGTATACCTATTAACAATCATTCCACGTATGTCGCCTGACCTTTCCAAGCGCTATACATGGCGTGACTGAGACCCATGCTGATGCCTACAGACTACGCCTGATGCCGCTGGGGTACAAGCAAATCACGGCAATAGTCTGTATTTTCAAGATTAATAATTATCTATTATGGCTGCTTATTTGAAGCTATAACGTGAACGATGCCGTTATCATGAAGTTTCGAGGCCGCCCAGGAAAGTAGCGAGGTCCTGTGAAGCTAGTAAAATCAGCGCGTTCAGCGTAGTCCGTATCAAATACATTGTTAACCCGCGCATACAATGTGACGTCTTCGTTCACGCTGTAGCGTACGCGCGCATGTACCAAGTCATGCCCCTCGTACTCGTTGAGATTTTCAGCGTCGGTGAAATAGCTCGAAACATGCTGCCACTCTAGCTGCGTTTGTACTTTGCTCGACATCTCAAAGCTTAAACGAGCGTTAAACTGAAGCTTTGGCGCAGTATCAATATCATTACCTTTAATGTCTTGTTCACCTGAGAGCTGACTGTGCTCGTAGGTATGCCTTGCGTATGTACCAGCAAAATCTAAGCGCAGTATATCGCTTAACGGTTGGTCAAAAGTAAGCTCTACGCCTCTATGCCACGTTTCGCCGTTGCTTACGTTGAAAAAGTCGCTGTCGCGGTAAATCACATTATCTTTTTGTAGGCTGTAAAGGCTAAGCGTATAGCTGCCGTCAAATAGTGTTCCTGTAACGCCCATCTCGATATTATCGGCCGTTACCGAGTCAAGATCAGTAACAGTTTGTGCACGCTGCAAACGATACAGCTCTGTTGCCTGAGGCGCGCGATAGCCTCTTGCGATGCCGCCAAATAACTGGGTTTGAGGGTTAAGTTGATAACGAAGTGAAAGCTTCGGACTAAAGTTATCAAAATCATTTTCGCTGTCTGCTGGTCTGGAATATCTGCAGCCGCCAAAACCGCACTGCGTGCCATCCTCGCGAACACGACCAACATTCATATTGTTGGTGTAGTCGTATTGCATAGACTCAAAGCGCCCGCCGACAGAAATAGCCCAACGCTCAGCTTGCCAATTGAAGGTAAAGAAAGGCGCAAGTAGCGTGGCATCTACATCATAATCATAGTGCTTTCCTACAGGTATGGTTTCAACCAAAAAGGCAGACCCTTCTGTGGCGCTGTCTTGTGACTGGGTTAATTCACCTTCTGTGTATTCTACGTCTAATCCTATATCTGCACTTAGGCTGTCATTAATGACGTAATTGAACTGAGACAGCACACCAACGCCTTTTTGGGCATTCGTTTCAAGGGGTTTGCCTGGAAGAAAATGCATTCTAAAACGCATGTCCTGGTTGCGTAAGTAAGGTGTAATCGACAGTGCATGACCACCGCTAAAGCTTGTATCGAACTTGCTCCATAGCCTAAAACTTTCTGCTTTTCGAAACGCTTCGGGGTTTGGGTTGCTTTTGGCTATTTGTGTATTTTTGTAGCTTTCAAACCCTTCGATGTAGCCGGCAGTTTCTTGGTCCAGATGGGTATAGGTAAGGCCGCTCGTGATAACCGTGCTGTCCCACTCTAGCCTGTGGCGAAGCGAGACTTTCTCTTGGTCAACGCCCTCTTCATTTCGATATCCTGTATCTCTGGTAACACTGGCGGCGATACCCACGCCACTGTGACCAAAGTCTTTCCCTTCTTTAAGCTTTACGCGATGAAACCCATAAGACCCGTAATCAACGCTAAGCTCTCCGTCGCCTTGGGTTGTGTCAGGGGTAATCACATTAATCACACCATGTATCGCATTAGAGCCATAAAGCGCTGACGCAGGGCCTTTTATCACGTCAATACGCTGTGCAATTTCACCGTGTGCTTCAAACAGCTCATTAATATTGCAAAAACCTGCTGCGCGCAACGCAATACCGTCTTCTGCTGCTAAAATTCCGCCGCACGCGCCAGCGCCGGTTAACACTGGCGAACGAAGGGCAGGTAAATACTCTTGCCCATTGCCCCGCTGTACGCCGGCACCCGCAATGTAATTCAGCGACTCTTGGATATGTTGAAATGAAAGCAGCGAAAGCGTTTCTTCTGAAATAGACGACACTGCATAACCGGAAGCATTCATATTTCCCTGTATACGAGAAGACGTGGTCTCAATTCTTTCTATTTCATTGGTTTGTTGAGCGATGGCTGCATGCGATAGCAGAGACACAGCTAGCAACGACAGAGGAAAGCTTGGGGCAAAGCGCATTATCTATCCTTATGATGACAAAATGTTTTTTTAGCAACTGATGCTAGTGTATCGTTAATTTAGGCAAGAATGGGTTAAAACTCGCTAAACTGTTGCGGCATTTTGACAATTACGTCATATCTCTGATTTAAGCGTTGGCGTAGACTTTGCAGTTCGCAGACTTTACTGTCACAACACAAGTCTTAGTTTTATACACTATTTCTAATTTACGTGTATCTAACGCATATAGACTGGCAGTACGTTAGTAGATTGCAGCAATGGGTTAACCACTCTTTGCCTGAAGTAAAAACACCAAACTTTGTTCGCTGGAGGAACCATTGGACACACTTATTCCTAGTCTTTCACAGCTTATCGAATTCGCTGTTGCCCCCGTATTTTTACTTACCGGTATTGCGGGCTTCCTCAATGTTATGTCGTCTCGGCTGGGCCGAATATCAGACAGGGTGAGGGTGGCAGAAAGACAGATTCATACCCTTTCAGACCCGCATATTGTCGATCGCTCAAAGAAAGAAATTAAGGTGCTATGGCGCAGGGTAAAAGTGATTAACTGGGCGATTGGGCTGTGTGTCGCCGCTGGACTAATGGTGTGTACCGTCATTATGGCGCTGTTTTCTGGGTCGCTATGGGTTGTCGATTTAAAAACACCAGTCATCGTATTGTTCATACTGGCTATGATGTTTCTAATCAGTGCGCTCATTGTTTTTCTGGTTGAAGTAAAACTTGCGACAAATACCATAAATATGGTCAGAACCATTCGTTAGCCACGTATCGACAACGGCTTACTCGCTGGCGTTCAATTGATCCCATCAGCGACACACCAAAAAGGCGGATAGAGCGCAATGTTTACCTTCTCTATCCGCCTACTTATTTTTAGGCTGTCGCGATTGGCTTAGTTTTGAAACTAACATTCATATGCAAAGAAGCAACGTTGCCTCAATGTTTGCCATACTATCTACTACTCGTCCTCAGCGAGTGTATCTAATACAGAAAACAGAACGTTAGCGCCAATTCGCGACACTTCATCGTCGTACTTGTTCTCTACGTTAACGCCTTCTTGACCGCCAGCCAAATCACTAATAGCTCGAACAATAATCCAGTCAACGTCGTTAACGGTACATACTTGACCTATTGCGGCTGACTCCATCTCAGTTACTTCGGCATTGAACACGTCTCTTGTCCACTTTCGATACTCGCGGTTATCCATAAAGACAGACCCGGTAATACCATTTCCGCCTACAAAGAGCTCGGCATCCCGCTCACCAAGCACGCGCTGCGTTGGCATAGTGCTCATAGCTTGTTTCGCCGCAGTTAAAAGACGCGGTGTCGCGCTGAAATAGGCGGTATCTTGTGGTTTATCCATCCCCTCTTTCACAATAAGCACTTCGTCAGGATGAATGAAGTGAAAGGGCTTATATTTTGGTGTGTGAGGATCTTTAGCGCGGCGTTCATCTTGCTCTTCAATGAACTTTGCATAATATTCAGGCAGTATGTATTCCCCCGGAGCATTCGGATCTTCATTGGTGTACACACTCTCATCATGGTAGTACCAACGCGCCGGAACAACGACGTCACCCGGTTGCCATTTTGGGTTAACCGCTCCCGCAATCCCCATGTAAACCACTTGCTTAACCGGAAAGTAATCCAACGCCATCTGCATAGTCATAGCAGCGTTTGCAATGCTCATTCCAGTAGCGAATATTAATATTGGCTCGTCGTGATAGGTACCTATGCGATACGTAACGCCTTTGATGGTTGTGGTTGTGTGAATGGATGCATTGGGATCTTGCTCAATACGATTAAGGATACCCTGCATTTCGGGTGCGTAGGCTACGGTAACAGCAGTAAACGCAGGCTGTGAGAACGCGGCGGGCCCGTATGAAGCGCCATCGGACGTTTTAGTAGAAGTACAACCGCCCATCCACGAGGTGGAGAGCAGAACAATAATCATCAAAGTAAACTGTTTCATTCGCGATTCTCAGCTGCATAGTTAGTGAATAGTTAAACTAGCACTTTAATCGGGCAAAGAAACGCTGGATTTCAATAATTTACCATTTAAAAACATAAAGAAAACATCTTTAAAACAAGGCGAGCTCCAAAATTACTTTTAGCTACAAATGCGAAGAGAATGCATAACTTTCCAATGTAAGCATTGCGTAAAGACCTGCTTCAAAAGCGTTCATCAACGTTAAAATACGGTAGAATTCGACTATTTCCGTCGTTAATTTGCTACAAATGAACAGTCAAAATACTGCGGCCAATAAAAAGGATTAACTAAGCGCCATGAATACTAAATTACTTCGCTCTCTTCAGGTTTTTGTTGCAGTAACCGATAGCGGTAGCATGAGTGTAGCTGCGAGAGAGCTGCACATGACTGTCTCTGCTATTAGTCAGCAGTTAAGAAAGCTAGAACACGATATCGGCCTTAGCCTTTTTAACCGAAATACCCGAAGTTTGAGCCTAACGGAAGCAGGGCGCATCTATTACGAAACCAGTAAGCAAATGCTACAAACCGCAGAACGTGCCCAGCAAAAAATTGAAAGTCTGCAGGATGATCCCACAGGTAAAATAAACATCATCGCGCCGGAGGGTTTTGGCGGAGGACTGTTAAGCGAGCCACTGAAAAAGCTTTGTGAAGAATTTCCTAAAATAACTATTTCTTTAACCGTAACTGACGAGCCTAAAGACATTATCGCTTCCAGTGCCGATCTTGTTCTTTGCTTCGCCCCAGTCTCAGATACAAATTTCAGCAGTTTGGTACTCGCGACCTGGAAGCGCATTTTATGTGTCTCTGCAGACCATCCACTTGCAAACGAAACTCTGACTTCGCCTGAAGCGCTTAACGCGCATACATACATTGCTCACAGACATATTGAAGAATACGTCATGAAGCACGAAAGCGAAGGCGAGTATGAATTGGATACACAACGCATTGATGTCAACTCAATGCAGACATTGATTAAACTTACTCAAGATAGTGTTGGCTATGCGGTTCTTCCCGAACCAGAAGTGAGACATCTATTAAAGTCTGGTGAAATGAAGCAGCTCTTCACTGACTGGGAGTTACCAGATTATACGGTTTATGCGGTTACACCGAAAAGGGAGCTAATGCCTGCAAAAATCGGCGCAGCAATTACATGTCTTCAAGATTTATTTGCGCAAATTTAGTCGTTAAACAGCGCACAAGAACCCCATCGCACATAAAAAATGCGACGTTATACCAGTGTGCATAGGTCATTACCAAAAAGGCAGCGTAAATACGCTGCCTTTCTTATTTAACTTGGCTTCTTTGAAATTAGAAGCGAGTGTTCATTTGAACACTTAGAATGTGCGCAGTAGCTGACTGTGTGCCTGAGAAGTTAGTGGTAAAGTCAGTACCAGGAAGAACATTGCTTAGAATCGTTCTATCTTTGTCGATATTCGCTTCACGGCCATCTATGAATACGTAAGCCACGTCTATTGATGTATCTTCGCTAACCGTGTAAGTCATACCACCAGAGAACCAATGACGGTCGGTATCTGGGATACTTAGTGAGCGGTTTTCTACCGATACCACACCGTCATCATAAGCATAGCCAGCACGAAGGGTAATTTCATCGTTTAGGATGTAAGTTACACCAAGCGCTGCACGCCATGAGTCGTCGAAATTCTCTTCTTTAATTAGGAAATCGATGCCGTCTTCTAGGTTAGCTTCAAGCTTCTCAAACGTACTCCAGTCAGTGAAAGTAACACTTGCTTGTACAGACCACTGATTGTCAATTTTTTGATCAATCGCTAGCTCTGTAATCGCAGCAAGGTTCAAATCTAGACTACCAGGCTGGTTTAAGTTGATAGGAAACACTGGCGTCTCTGAAGATACCGCGCCTTCTAGTTCTAGTTTCGTTTCTGCACGGTATGAAAGCGCAACATTAGTCATATCCGTTGGTTGCCAGAAAATACCGGCGTTCCAACCATAGCCCCAATCGTCACCTTCCATGCTAAACAGTGAATTGCCAGGAGTAAGCGTAGGTAATGTAATACCTAACGCTTCTGCTGTTGGCGCTAGGCCTGCAACAGTGCCCGCTAGCGTGTTTGATACGCCAGAACCAATTTCAGCTTCAGCGTAAGTGATGTTTAAACCAAAACCTACCATAAGCTGCTTATTCACTTTATAAGATACAGCAGGGTTTAGGGTTACCGTTTTTACTTCAGCTGTGTCAGCAAAATGCAGCGCACCAAAATCATCAGAGTAATCTGAACGAAGACCGTAGGTTGTGAATACACCTACACCAGCAGATAGCTTTTCATTAATTGGGCTTACATAAAAGAATCCTGGAACAAAAGCAGTATCTGCAATGTTGTCTTCTGCTGCTGGCATAGGTTGGCCAACTGGGGCTTCGCCTAACGCATAGCTAACATCACCATCGATATCTACGTTCGGATCGATAAAGCTTACTGATGCACTGAACTCAGCTTCTTTAAATACACCAATCGCTGCAGGGTTAGTTGCTAAAATGGAGGCATTCTCTGGCTTAGCCGCTTGACCAGCCATGGCACGGCCTAGACCGTTTGCACTGTGTTCATTAACTTGGAAACCAGCTGCCAGCGCAGAAGAAGAGGCTAAGGTAGCAAGCGCTAAGCAAACTGAGGCACGTAAAGAAAACTGTTGCTTCATAAGATACTCATTGTAAAAGGGGAAAATTGCATCGGGCATTCTACGGATCTGAGTACTTTTGTTCAATGCAAGTAAACGCCATTTACGCACTTTTATCGCATTTTTTACAATTATAGCTACAACTTCGACGCATTTATAAGCAAATTTGATAAAACAGCGTTAACGAAAGATCTCAATATTGTTAACGCCATTTTAATTAACTATCACTAACACCTATTGGAAATGCAAAAAGGTTTCACTCAAATTTATAAACAGGCTGAATTATAGGTTGTGTTTATGTCTATAACCCCCACCCTATTTTAAACAGCGCAGATGCAACCGTGTTTAGCGACGCGCTTTTACATTCGATAAGACGTCGACCATTTGTGCTTGTAACAGGAGGACACCATGTCAACATACAAAGCAATTACACTCGTTAATCGCCCCCATGACAGAAAAATTGGGCCACATTTATTTGAAAGCAAAGAGCTCGAAATTCCCACGCCTAAAGACGGTCAAATTTTGATAAAGCAAACTCACATGTCTTTAGACCCTGCGATGTTAGGTTGGATGAGTGAAGACAGAGAGAGCTATATTCCACCTGTGGAGCTTGGCGATGTAATGCGCTCAAGCGGTGTGGGCGAAGTGGTTGAGTCTAACAACCCTAATTTTTCGGTTGGCGACAAAGTTATGGGAATGACTGGCTGGAGTGAATATGTGCTCAGCGACGGTTCTGGTTTTAACAAACTTCAGCCTGGCATTACTGAGGAAATGGCCCTTTGTGTTTTTGCACTACCAGGCCTAACGGCCACAACAGGTTTATATAATTTTGGCGAGCCCAAAGAAGGTGAGACACTTATTGTTACGGGTGCAGCAGGTTCTGTAGGCTCAATTGTAGGTCAGCTTGCTAAAGCAGACGGGCTGCGTGTAATTGGCGTAGTAGGAAGCAAAGACAAAGCCGATTGGATTGTTAACGAGCTTGGGTTTGATGGCGCTATAAACTACAAAACTGACAATTTAGAAGAAAAGTTAGCCGAACTAACACCAAATAAAATAGACGTCTTCTTTGAAAATACGGGCGGTCCTATTCAGCAGCACATTTTTAACAGAATGAATGCCCATGGCCGAATTGTGGTATGTGGAATGATTGCCGATTACCAGTCTGAAAAGCCGTCACCGGGCCCGAACTGGATCCCCCTGATTAAAAAGCGAATTAACATTCGCGGTTTTGCTATGCCTGATCACTGGGGTGAAATTCCACAACTACTGCAAAAGCTTTCACCTTATGTTCAACAAGGTAAAATCAAGTACCGTGCACACACTGTGAAAGGCTTAGAGAACGCCGAGAAGGGCCTAAATATGTTGTTTGAAGGCAAGAACACCGGCAAGATGATTGTGAAGCTGTAAGCCAATCGTGAAAAAGCGCAGTGTTATTCTAAGCACTGCGCCTGATTTAATACAAACTGGGCTTTACCTTTTTCTTTTGCTTCGTAAAGTGCTTTATCTGCTTCGTCAATAAGGCAATCAATAGACATGTTCTCGGCCGACTTGGCAAACACCACACCAATGGAACAACTCATTAAAGGATGCTTTGCATCTTGTGCATGTTCTAGTGCTGCTTCTGTCCACTTATTCAAAAGTGCATCACAGTGCTTCTCAACTTGTTCTTTCTGAATGTCGCTCAATACAACAATAAACTCTTCCCCACCGTACCGACCTAATATGTCTGTCTCTCGCTTAAAGACCTGCTTCATAATGCGGGCTTGTATTTTTATGGCTTCATCCCCCTGCTGATGACCAAAACAGTCGTTATATTTTTTAAAGTCGTCTAAGTCGAGCATCATCACGGCCATCGACACTTTATGACGCTTACTCAACGCCAACAGTTTTTCACTCTGCTCTCGTAACGCACGCCGATTCAATAAATCAGATAAGGGGTCAAATTTGCTAAGTTTAAGTAGCCTGTCATTGGTTTCTTTTAACATGCGTACGCTGCGATCTAACCGATAACGGGCATAGACACAAATAAACAAAGACCCAGATACAAATGCCATTGAAATTGGAACTCTGTCACCATAAACCGGCGCAACCCACATTAACCCCAAAAAACCCAGAATGTTGATGACGTTGGCTGCTAGCGCTAATTTAAAGGCAATGCCCAGCGCAAACACACAGAAGAAAGCATATAAAATGGTGCCCTCGTAGGGGAAAATGAAGCTGTGCTCTTCCCAGCAAACCCATATTAACCAGTAGTTGCTGTAAGAAAGCGCAATAAGTAACCCTGCGAAAATGTAGGCTCGATGCTGAATGAACCTGCGCCAGAAGGAGAGTACAACAACGACGAGTATAATAGGGAATTGAAGAAGTAAGCGATCGAATATGTACAGCTCGTACATGCTGCTTGGTAATAGCATCAAGTCAGCAGCCATAAAGGCAAGCACAAGTAGAGCACCAATGATCAGCGCAATTCTCAGCCGAAGTAGCTCGCGGGGTTTATTGATTTGCACACGCCACCTTAAGCAATAAGTTACTGTTAAAGCATCTATATATTAGCCCATGGTGAAATCACCCACGGGCTCTTACAACTTCAAATTACTGAAGCTGCATCACTTTAACTATTATCAGTGACTTCTTGATTAAGCGCCAGTTTTGACAAACTTTCTTGCAGTGCCTCAACGGTGACAGGTTTGGTAACGATGTCGTCCATCCCCGCTTCTTTAAATGACACGTGCCGCTCTTTGAATGCTTCGGCGGTAAGCCCTATAACCGGGATTTTGCTAAGCTCTCCATCAAGCTTTCGAATGCGTTTTGTCGCTTCAATGCCGTCCATCACTGGCATGTGCACATCCATGAAAACAACATCAATACCGCCCTCTTCTACTCGTGCAGCGGCTTTCAATCCATTATCAACGTGCTCAACATCACATTTCAGCTGTTCTAAGAGTGCCTGTGCTACCACAGCATTAATGGCATTATCTTCAGCCAACAGAACTTTAATACCTTCTGGTAAGCTAGCGCGCTCTGCTTGTCGCGCGGAATCCGAATCGGCCGACGACTCCACCACGCGACGACTCTGCACCTTGGCGGTAACGGTGAAACATGAACCTTCACCTACTTTGCTCACCACCTTAATATCACCACCTAATATTTGTGCAAGCTGCTTTGCAATAGCAAGACCTAGCCCAGTGCCACCGTATTTACGCGTAATTGATGAATCGGACTGCGTAAACTTATCAAAAATATGCTCGAGTCTGTCTGGCTCAATACCAATACCGGTATCTTTAACCGCAATTATCAAATGGTTCTCGCTCACGGTATCCTGTGAAGGCTGTTTGAGTTTGGCGGAAATAGTCACCGTGCCCTTATGAGTAAACTTAATTGCGTTACTCACCAAGTTAATGATTATCTGGCGTAACTTCGTAATATCACTGGTTACTGCCACCGATTCCATGTTCTTACTTTTGTAAACCAAACGCGTACTATTGGCGCTAGCATTGGTACCCAGTAGCGTAATAAGGTCATTCAGCATTGCGTCAAGATCGAACTCTGTAACGTCAACTTCTGACATACCTGATTCAATTTTTGAGAGATCCAGAACATCGTTGATAACGGTCGCTAGAATAGACGCCGATGATTTCAAATCGCTGGCATACTGATGCTGTTTATCCGACAGTTGCGTATCAAGAAGTAGCGTTGCTAATCCCTGAATACCGTTCAGTGGGGTGCGAATTTCGTGGCTCATTACTGCAAGAAAATCCGTTTTTGCGCGGTTTGCTTGCTGAGCTTGAGCAACGTATTGCTCTATTTCACCAGACATTGCCTCAACGTCTCGCGCTAAACTACCTAACTCGTCGTTTTGCTGTAAGTCTATACTGACCTTCTTATGGTCAACCGCAATGCGACTTGCTGCTGATTTTATTTTTTCGATAGGAGAAACAACAAACACCTGTGTGACTCTTCCCATAAGCAAACTGACAATAACGACAGCAAATAGCGTCACTAATGACGTTAGCCACGCAATAGTAGATAGGAAAGATTGCAGTGCGTCAGCAGGCTGTAATACGGTAACTTTCCAATTCCATGGCGCAAATTCCGCACACGCAAATAACACGTCAGCATCGTTAATATTCGACTCACCAAAGGCGACCTTACGACTGGCAATGGTTGCGATTGTCGCATCTTCGACATTAGGAACCACAGTGTGCTCCATCGTACTAAACACCACAGTATCGGCACTCTTGTCACTGATCGCAAAGTGGCGGTCGGTGGCTTGCTGCAACGACTTTAACTCTTCAAACACTTCCTTTTGATAGGCCTCGCGAAACACAGGCACATTCTCTAGGCCCGACTCAATAAGCAGTTCACGTCTTTCGTCAATGATCTCTAAAACGTTTAATGTAAGCGTCTGAGTGAGGAGCTGATATTCTCTTTCGCGTACTGAATCGTACGCCGTCAAATAAGCCCAATACCCTGTAAGTGCCATACCAATTAATAAAATTGGAATGTAGATAACCAGCAGTTTCGATTTAATCCGCATACTTACTTCTAATTAGGCCTTATTGATACACATGTTTTTTCGACAGCTTCAAGTAATTTGAAGGAATGGGTAACTGCAGTTTGATTGCTGTAGACACATTTACCGCTACAGTGTACGTATCCATTTTATCAACGGGAATGTCCCTCGCCGATTTTTTCTCAAGAATTAGCTTGGCTTTTCTTGCAGCTGATTTGCCAATACTCGCTGGCTCAGATACTACGCCAAGAAGCGCACCTTCTTTCACAGAGGAAATGCTTTCTGCAAATAAAGGAAGCAGTCCCGTAGCTTCTTTTACCTTTGTTACTAAGCCATTCGATTCCGCGAGCGGCCCAGATGAAAGCCAGTAACCATCCAGCTCGTTTGTTTTTTGCTGCAAGCTGTTGATGATGCTGTCAGTCATTTCAACCAGTCCATCATCGCCTTCTATATACGGTGTACTAACAGCAACAAGATTTATGTTCTCGTAGTCATCATTCAGTGCCAGAAGTTGATTAACCAAGTTGCTTGACGATGGGTATGTAGAATGGACTAGACCGATGGTAAAAAGCGATGAGGGCTTAGACGCTCTGAGCACGCCCTCTAACATATCTAGCTTTACCTTTGCGTCTAGCACGTGTGACTCGCCCGTCATGTTGCGTTCACTAACCGCACCAATAGCAGAAACTATTCCTTCTTCAACCGGTGCTGAGACCGCCATAAACAGCTTAGGTACATCAACAAACTCTTCAGACGCATTCAGCGCTCTGGTGGCAAGGGTCGCCACCGATACAATAAGGTCAGGCGCTGGGTTTTGTGCAAGCTCGGTAAGTATCTCCTTAGCACGAACTTCAGAGCCTTCGGCGTTATACGATGTTACGTTAATCTCGTGATCGGGCATAATCCGCGCAAGTTCCTTTTCGAACTCGGTCCGCGAATCAGCGACAATGGGAACAGGCAGTGTTTCAAGAACAATTAGGTCCAGGGTTTCTTTCGCAAAAGCAGCACTAGCGCCCCACATCAAAGATGATAAAGCTAAAAGAAGGGAAAACCAGACCTTTGTCATGACTGTGAACCTAACACAACTAACTGAAAATACGCACATATAGACGTATCATAAAGTTATTCGAAGGTCATTCATAGTGGAAGTTATAACCAAATATTCAATACTGGGAATAGCTTTCTTAAAACTAAGATGCGATTTCCGCAAATGCGTTAACACTAAACAGGCGCGCTTCTATATCGTAAATCGGCATCGACACGATAATTTCATCAACCCCCGTCGCTTCAACAAACTGAGCTAGCTTGTTTTGCACCGTTTCTTTCGACCCTACCAACGCATACCTCAATACATTCGATAACATTGCTTCGTCAGTCGCCGTACAATATTCGTCAAAGTTAGGCATAGGCTTAGCGAAAGGCCTATTAAGACCACGTCGCATGTTCATAAATTGCTGCTTCACTGACGTGAATAGGAGTTCAGCCTCTTCATCGGTTTCAGCAATCACCACCATTACCCCAGCCATCGCTTTTGGCGCTGATAACTGAGGCGACGGTTTAAACATATTGCGGTACACATGAAGCGCATCGAATAGCGCATCGGGCGCAAAATGCGAGGCGAACGAATATGGCAGCCCCATCTTTGCCGCCACTTGGGCACTGTATAAGCTAGAGCCAAGCAACCACAGGGGGACGTGTGTATTCGCCCCAGGTACTGCAACAATTGGCTGCCCGTCTTGCGGTGTACCCAAGTAGTGCTGAAGTTCTTGAATATCTTCTGGGTAACTGTCCACATCGCTTTGCAAATTACGACGAAGCGCGCGTGCGGTCGCCATATCAGTGCCTGGTGCACGGCCAAGTCCAAGCTCTATGCGATTGGGAAATAATTCAGCCAAGGTGCCAAACTGTTCAGCAATGACCAAAGGTGCATGGTTAGGCAGCATAATACCGCCCGCACCAACTTTAATGGTAGCGGTGGCGTTAGCAATGTGCGTTAACACTACTGAGGTGGCAGAACTGGCAACGCCATGCATGCCGTGATGCTCGGCTAACCACACACGTTCATAGCCACAGCGCTCAGCTTCCACAGCCATTAACTTTGAATTGTTTAACGCGTCTTTTACGCCAAACCCTTCAGATATTGGCGCTAAATCTAGCAGTGAGTATGGGATAGCCATGTTGCCTCGCAATGTTGAAACTTGGTATGACTTATAGGTATGACCTTACTCCTCGTTTTACAACTGCCTTACCTGACAAAGTAAGACGGATGGAGAAGGTTTATCGATAAAGTGAGAGTGGTGGAAAGAGAAGTGAAATAATAGTGAGTCATGGGCTTGCAGGAAAGCCACTTAATTAGCAGCCAATACTCGCCTATTGAAAATAAAAAAGCCTGCGCTTTTGTCAGCCGCAGGCTTTGTTTGTGAGCACGAATAAGTGCTTCAGCAGTGTGCTTTATTCCACCGTAACCGACTTCGCCAAGTTACGCGGCTGGTCAACGTCGGTGCCCTTAATTAGCGCTACGTAGTAGCTCAATAGCTGTAGTGGCAAGGTATAAATGATAGGTGCGATTGGTTCGTCGCAGTGCGGTACGTTGATAACACGCATGGTTTCATCACCTTCAAACGCCGCATCTTTATCCGCAAATACATACATGATGCCGCCACGGGCACGTACTTCTTCAACGTTCGACTTTAGCTTCTCGAGGAGTTCGTTGTTCGGTGCAACCACAATAACGGGCATTTCGTCATCAATAAGCGCAAGTGGGCCGTGTTTCAATTCACCAGACGCATACGCTTCCGCATGAATATAAGAAATCTCTTTAAGCTTAAGCGCTCCTTCCATGGCAATAGGATATTGGTCGCCACGACCTAGGAACAAGCTGTGGTTCTTATCTGCAAATTCTTCAGCTAAATCTTCAATGCCACCAGTTATCGCTAAGGTCTCTTCAAGCTTTGCAGGTAGACTATGAAGCGCAGAGACAATAGCTTTGCTGTCAGCGTCTGTCATGCCGTTTTCTTTGCCCAGCGCTAGGGTAAGCATTAAGAACGCAGTGAGCTGAGTAGTAAAAGCTTTAGTAGACGCAACGCCAATTTCCGCGCCAGCACGGGTCATAAATGCAAGGTCTGACTCGCGTACTAATGACGAACCCTGAACGTTACAGATAGTCAAACTAGACATATAGCCCAGCTCTTTTGCTAAGCGAAAGGCAGCTAACGTATCGGCTGTCTCACCTGATTGAGAGATGGTAATAAGTAGGCTGTTTGGGTGAACCACTGACTTGCGGTAACGGAATTCTGATGCAATTTCTACGTTGCACGACACATTTGCATATTGTTCTAGCCAATAGCGCGCCGTCATACCCGCATGGTAGCTGGTACCACAGGCAATAATTTGTACATGCTGTACTTTTTTGAATATCTCGTCAGCACCTTTACCAAATATGTCAGCAGTAAGTCCGTTTTCGTCAATACGATCTTTAAGCGCATTACGCACAACGGTTGGCTGCTCGTGAATTTCCTTAAGCATGTAGTGGCGGTAACCCGCTTTGTCACCCGCGTCGTGCTCGATATTCGACTCAATCACTTCGCGTTCAACGGCATTGCCGTCTTTATCGAAGATTTTAACGTCGCGACGAGTAATCTCTGCCACATCGCCTTCTTCTAAAAAGATAAAGCGGCGTGTCACTGGCAATAATGCCATTTGATCTGACGCAATGAAGTTTTCGCCAAGCCCCAAACCAATTACAAGCGGGCTGCCCGAACGTGCAACCACTACGCGACTAGGATCTTCTTTATCCATGATGACGGTGCCATACGCACCGTGGAAGGTTTTAACGGCACTTTGCACAGCGTCTAGTAAAGTCTTACCTGACTTAAGCTCTTCGTGTACGGTGTGAGCAATAGTTTCTGTGTCGGTGTCGCTGGTAAAGGTATAGCCCTGCTCTTTTAACTGTGCTTTTAAGTTAACGTAGTTTTCAATAATACCATTGTGAACAACAGCTACACGTTCAGTTGAAAAGTGTGGGTGCGCGTTCGCTTCAGTCACACCACCGTGCGTTGCCCAACGGGTATGAGCAATTCCAGTTGTACCCAAAGCTTCACCTTCTGCCACCGCATCAGCAAGCTCTTGTACTTTGCCTGTACGGCGAATACGCGTAAGCGTGCCGTCGCCTTGCAATAGCGCTACGCCAGCTGAATCATAGCCGCGATACTCCAGTCTTTTTAAACCTTCTAATAGGATTTCAACCACGTTACGCTCAGCTACAGCGCCAACTATTCCACACATAATTATTCTCCACTCGGCGCTGCAATAAGTACTGTCACGCCCTGATTTTCAATATTAAGTTTGTCTTGTTCACAAATGCCTTCATCAGTGATCAAAACAGAAATGTTTTTCCAGCTTAGCTCTAGGTTAGGCATTTTATGCGTTAATTTCTTTGAGCTGGCTACTATAACCACCTTACTCGCCGCCACAGCCATGGCGCGGGTTACACCAATAAGCTCGTTAAAAGTGGTGGTGCCTCTAGTGACATCTATGCCCGCAGCACCTATAAACGCAATGTCAAAACTATAGGCACTAACCAACTGTTCAGCCATCGCGCCTTGAAACGACTGAGATTGGGCATCCCATGTGCCCCCTACCATTAACACCGTCGGCTCTTTTTCACTTTGGGTAAGGTAATTGGCGGTTGATAATGTGTTGGTCATTACCACTAAATCATCGGCATGTGATAAATGGGGTAAGATGGATGCGGTGGTAGACCCGCAGTCTATAACGAGCTTATTGCCCGGTTTGACCAAGCTCGCGGCTAGTTGGCCTATAGCGTTAATTGCTGGGCTAGTAGTTGAATTCGCGAAAGGGTCACTGGTAATAAACTGAGATGGCCCAGCATTTGAGTTGGTAGATGATGGTACAGGCACTGCGCCACCAAACTGTCGAATCAGTAAACCTTGCTGCGAAAGGGCTGCGAGATCTTTTCTAATGGTGACTTCAGACGTAGCAAAACGCACGGCCAAATCTTCAACTTGAGATTGACCATGCTCTTTCACCCACGCCACTATCTGCTGGCGGCGCTGTTCAACCGATTTACTACTTTTCAATATAACCTCATGCTCTTGCCGCCTTCTCGCTAAACCTTCCTGTACGCGTTGTTCCAATTGAGAACAAGCCATGAAAAGTCTGCAAAACAGTCCGCAAACACACCTTCAACATTCAATCATAACTTTCAAAACGAAAGTTATTAGTTTTAAAGTGAAAGCATCGTAAGTTAAATTGAAACGACGATCAAGGTAATTGTTTAATTAAACGCCAGCGATTTCTTTTGAGCACTCGCTTTTATGGCTAGCTCAATGACTTTGATAACAGGTACGACCGTACTCGCGTCAGCCGGCGAGAATTTACCGTCTTCAATAGCGTGAGCAAGGCGATTGAAAAACGTGAGATATTCACCCTTCAATGTTGTCACCGTCTCTTCAACTAGCTGGCCGCTTTCATTGACCACAGCTAGCACGCCATGCTCGTTATCTTTTGTAATCGCCCAGTGTTCATCATCAAAGGATAGCTCTGCACGCAATTGATCTTCTTGCGGATCTAAATAGAACTTTCGAAAGCTGCCTTTTGTGCCTTGCAAGTCGTAGCGCAATGTTGCTCCTGCCTGAAAAGCTGAACTACCTAGCTTTACAACTTTATCAACATAGTGAAGTGTTACATCGAACGTGTCATCTGACTGTCCATTTTCACGCAAGGCCTGTATGTTTGCCGACACTTCTTCCGGCTCGCCGAAAAGCTGTAGCGCCTGGTCGATTAAGTGGGGACCTAAATCCCAGAAGATACCGCTTCCTGGCCCTGCATTTTCACGCCACCTGTCTCGTGGTACTGGGCGAAATCGATCGAAGCGGCTTTCCAAACGTTTAATGTCGCCAAGTTTTCCATCGTTAATTAGCTGCTTAATCGTAAGAAAATCGCCATCAAAACGTCTGTTGTGATAAACACAAAGCTGTTTATTTTGAGAATGTGCAAGCTCTACTAAAGCTTCTGCTTCTTCACTATCTAATGTAAATGGCTTTTCTACCAATACGTGACAGCTGTGCTCTAATGCCAGTTTCGCCTGTGGCCCATGAAGGTGATTTGGGGTTGTAATAACCACCAAATCTACATCGTGAATTTTAAGCGCTTCTTCCAACGAGCCATACACTTCAGCATGGGGTAAAACTGCGTTAACCACATCAGGTTTTGAAGAGATAACCACATCGACAGAGAACTGCGGTAGATAATTTAGAAATGGCAAATGAAAGGTTGTGGCGGAAAATCCAAAGCCAACCAGAAGTGTAGATATCATCGCATATCCTTGTGTAACGAGAATTAAGAGGTAAGTAAACACACACTATCAGTAATGATAGATAGGGGAAACCTTAGATAGTTCATTATTTAGAAGACAGATAGCTGAATGAGTTGCGTTTACAGCGACACAGTAGACGTTAATTTAAGCCCTCTGATTTTGTCATCTTTCTGACTGGGCGATAGTTTGATGGGACTGAAGAAGAAACTGGGCTAGCTAATCACTATTTGTGTTTGCCAGCCCTATCTCACCATGTAACCCGTTAGCGAGCTTTAATAAGGGTACGTCTTTATTTTTTGGTCGGGCGCGGCCAATTTGGAATATTGCGCTGCTTACCGCGGGCAACGGCTAGCGCGTCTTCGTCTACGGTTGACGTGATCACGGAACCAGCACCTACGGTAGCGCCTTTGCCAATGTTTACAGGCGCGACAAGCGACGAGTTTGAGCCGATAAAGGCATTGTCGCCGATGACGGTTTTGGACTTGTTCACACCGTCGTAGTTACAGGTAATTGTGCCTGCGCCAATGTTCGCTTTGGCACCCACTTCTGCATCGCCTAGGTAGGTTAAGTGATTCGCTTTGGCGCCCTCGCCTAAAATAGCCTTCTTCATTTCCACGAAGTTACCCACTTTGGCATTTTTCTGCATTACTGCACCAGGGCGTAGTCGAGCGAAAGGCCCGACCGTACAGGCTTCACCTACACTGGCTTCTTCAACAATAGAATTAGCTTCAATTACAGCGTTATCGGCAATAGTACAGTTGCGCAGAATACAGTTTGCACCAATATTGACGTTGCTACCAAGTGTCACCTTACCTTCAACAATAACGTTAACGTCGATAATTACGTCGTTACCGGTTTCAAGCTGGCCGCGTAAGTCAAAACGAGCAGGATCCAGCAAGGTCACGCCATTGGTCATTAGCTCCTCGGCTTGGCGACGCTGAAGCGCGCGCTCCAGGTTAGCTAACTGCAAACGATTATTAACGCCTTCCACTTCTACCGCAGACTGTGGCTGTGCTGACTGAATTCGCTTGTCTTCGGCCGCTGCCATGGCAATAACGTCGGTAAGGTAATACTCACCTTGCGCGTTATCATTGCTTAACTCGCCCAACCAGCGCTTAAGATCAACGCCAGACATCATCATCATACCGGTGTTAATTTCTTTAATTTCACGCTGAGCATCAGTGGCGTCTTTGTGCTCAACTATCGCGGTAATGTTGTCATTCTCACGAATAATACGGCCCATGCCTGTGGGGTCGTCTAGATTTACAGTGAGTAGTGCTAAATCACAGCTTTCCTTTGCAGCTTTTAACGCACTTAGTGTCTCTTCGCGAATAAGTGGCGCGTCGCCAACCAGAACAAGCACGTCTTCATTGTCTTTAATATGAGGTGCCGCTTGCTGAACAGCGTGGCCTGTACCTAACTGTTCGGCCTGTAAGCACCAGTTTAGATTATCTTCAACAACCGTTGCCTTTAGTTGGTCGCCGCCATGACCGTAGACCAAATGAATATTGTCTGCACCCAGTGATTTTACTGTGTTGATAATTCGCTGCACCATAGGCACACCACCTACTTTGTGTAACACCTTGGGCAACGACGATTTCATACGAGTACCTTTACCCGCCGCTAAAACAACCACTGAGAAAGCCATATAATTCCTTTATTTCGCAAAGAGAATGAAAATCGGAGCATAGTGTAACCAAGGGAATAGCATATGTCAGCGGTTCATTCGTAATAAAAAGCTATTTGCAGAGTGCGAAAACTAGGTGTTTTCCTTCATTGTTATTTAGTCTAAAGTTAATGATAGTCACCTAGTAGTTCAATATTGCAACAGGTATACTTACCATTATAGGTAAAGTTCAGTCAGGCAAGGGAGCATGCGCAGTCTGTGAACACATTTAGAACACTGCATAGAAGCATTTTAGTGTTATTCGCGGTAGTGGTTATCGCTATCGTTACACTGGTACATTTTAGTATTTCCAAGATTGTTGCCGAGCAGAGTCGCGCGCAACAACAGTCACTTTCGCCCGCAATCTCACTTATTGTGGAGCAACTTTTAAAACCACTCCATATTTCAGAAGCTTTGGGGCATTCCACCGAGTTAGTAGACTTGATGGATGGAGAAACGATTGACCAAGAGGCTGTTTTCAAAACATTGGATCGTCTTGAAAACGAGTTTGGGTTGTCTTTCTTTATTGCCAGCGAGGCAGACAGAAAACAATATAATTCTGATGGCAGCATAATTAACCTGATTGAAGGGGAAGTAAGCTGGTATTTCAAGTACAAGGACTACCCTACCGATGCCGTGGCAGATATCGGTAAATGGGAAGACACCCATTTCTATATTGATATAAAGATCCACGATGAAGATGGCCGCTTCTTGGGCTTCTTTGGTGTTGGAAAGAGTCTGCGCAGTTTTATCGAGGTCTTCGATACCTATAAGCAAGAGTACGGCTACGACTTTTTGTTTGTAGATGGTGAGGGTGACATTATGCTGTCTTCTGATCCTAATCTTATTGCGTCTTACTCTGATTTTACCAATTTGTCAGAATTGCCTTGGTATGCCAGCCTTCCCCTTACTATCCAGAACGAGCAGGCACTCAACAATAAATTAGTGACTATCGACCAGAATGATTACCTTATTGCCGAAGTCAAACTTAATCAATTTGGTTGGACGGTGTTTTTACTCAGTCCACTTGAAGAACGTCAGGCTGAAATTTCACAAGCATTTATATTCAGCGTTGTAACACTACTGGTTGTTGTATTCTCGCTGTTTTTGCTTATCTACAATCTGTTGTATTACTTCAGAAAAGACATGCAGCCAGATCTGGTTGTTCGCCATACTAACCGTCTTCCAGAAAAAGAGAATTTACAGCTTATCTACAAAACGTTGCTGGCTGAACATAAGTCACTAAGCGTAATGCTGATTAGCATTGATGAGTTTTCTGACATTGTCGACGCTCACGGCAGAAACGCCGGCGACGACTTATTAGATAAAGTTGTGGCCTACTTGGCTGAGCACTTGCGCGAGCAGGATGTATTGGGACGCTGGAGCAGTGCAGAATTCATTATTCTATTGCCGCATACCGGCCCGCATGTGGCTTTTGATATGGCACAAAATCTTCGTCACGGCATCGCTACCTTGCCGCCGCTACAAGAGTTACCAGAACTGCTTATTACAGCGTCTATCGGTATATCTTACACCGCGTCACCGCGCGCTATGCACGAAGTAACTGCGCACGCGGAAGACGCGCTTTATCAAGCCAAGCGCGACGGCAGCAACTTAGTAAGAATGCAGCTAATAGACTAGCCCAGGTTTGATTCAATCTAAGCAGGTTTAACCTTAAGGCGTTTTCTTTTGAGAACGCCTGTGGTTAACGCCACACCGAATAAAATCATTAAACCACCCACAATGGTTTGAATTGATAAGTGCTCTTGCAAGAACAGTACACCCCAAATAATGCCAAATAGTGGTACTAGGTAAGCTACAGTAATGGCTTTGGCTGGGCCGATGTCAGCTATGAGTTTGAAATACAAGATATACGCTATGCCCGTGCCACCTACAGCCAGCGCTACCGCATTTACCCATGCATTCACGCTTGGCATTGTTTCTGGCAAGGTCGCGAGCGCGAAGGGTGCTAGCATCACGCTGGCCATAGCCTGACTACCTGTAGCGACAACCAGAGGTTTAACCCCCTGCAACCATTTCTTCATCATACACGCCGCTATGCCGTAGCCAGTGGTGGCCAATAATGCAGTCAAAATAGGAAGAAAACTAATATCGCCCTCGCCGAGCTTTTGCTGACTAATAACGGTCACGCCTACAAAGCCTACAAAAAGCCCCGCTACTGCTGACTTTGTTAGTTTGTCACCTAACCACAGCCAAGCGACAATGGCGCCAAACATGGGAGCCGTGGCATTTAAAATGGCATTAACGCCTGCCTCTAAATGCAGGCTGCTGTAATTAAACAGGACGAAAGGCACCGCCGTGTTAGCCATGCCCACCAGCGCAATAGCCAACCAGTGGCGCTTTATGTCTTTTACCGACCCTCGTATTAACAGCAATGGTAGCAATACCGCTGTAGCAAGCACGGTACGAATGGCTACTAATACATAAATACCAAATTCTGGTGCGGCAACACGCATGAAAATAAATGAACCGCCCCAGATACCGGCTAACACCAGCAGCGAGATAATGTCTCTTATTGCCATTCTTTTATCACCATTTTCTTATCACCCATTCTTTTATAGCCCCAGCACCCCTTGGGCTCCTTCTAAATTAAGTAAATACTGCTTACGCGGTAAACCACCTGCATAGCCCGTTAGGGTTTTATTACTTCCGATTATACGATGGCAAGGCACAACAATAGCAATAGGGTTACGACCATTTGCCATACCCACGGCGCGGACAGCTTTTGGGTTGCCAATGGCTTTTGCGATATCTAAATAGCTAGCGGTTTCGCCGTATTTAACGTGCTGCAAGGCATCCCACACCTGATTCTGAAACGCCGTACCTTTAGGGCAAAGCGGTAGGTCAAACTCGCGTAACGTACCGTCAAAGTATGCTTGTAACTGACTGCACGCTGCTTCGGTGATGGCGTTTTTTTGCGAATGAAGGTCGTTGCTTAGCGCGCTTTCTTGCGCTGCAGTTTTTCTGCCTATGCCACCCTGCTTCGCGTTGGCCGTATTACCTGATTCAGCGGCACTCACGAACTCGATAGCCGTTATGCCTTCATCAGTGGCTTCAACTTTAACAAGCCCCTGTATGCTGTTCACGAAATCTGTATATTTCATACTTACGACTCTCTTTACTGATTGCTTAAATGCCACAATTGAAGGGTTAAATAGCTGCGCCAAGGTGCCGCTTTTTCGGGCGCTATGGGGTACTGCTGCGCCATTTTACGAACGATTAAATCACCGCCAAGGTAAATATCAGGGTTTCTCTCCCCGCGCATTTTTAAATAGTCGAGCGTCCACGGCCCCACGCCTTTAATGGCGAGTATGTCTTCATGGCTTGGCATGTTACCGTTTATGAATAAACGAGCAAAGTGACGTACGGCCTCTTTTCTCGCCTGTGGCATACGTAAGAATTCAAGACTGTTTTCGGCCACACTTTCAGGCGAGGGAAAGCTGTAGCGTTCACCCGTTGTAGATTCAAGACCGTTTGACGGGAGTACATCAGAGACCGTTTCGCCCAGCTGATGTACCAGTAAAGTCACCTGGCCAATAGCCGCTTTTACACTAACTTGCTGGCCTACAATAGCCCGACAGCCACTTTCAAATACGCTCCATGCACTGGGAAGGCGTAGCCCATGCGTTAACTTGCTCGGCGGTAACCCAGACTGCAATAGGCTTTGTTCAATTAAAAGCGGGTCAGCGTGAAGATCTAGTACCTGCTTTATGTTTTCAATTATCGTATGAAGACGACCTAAATCAGGCATGTCGATGAGAAGTTTGAATCCGTGGCGCGCCTCGTCGTGAATGGCTTTAAAAAAGCCTACACTTTCATTGCATGAAAAGTATCGTTCATAGCTCTCGTTCGTTACTCGTTCCATGCCCTCAATAGCACGGGTTGCCAAGAAATCTCGTACATAGGGCCAATTGTACGGCGGCCGATATGAAAGAAATAAAGAGATAGCCTTTTGTTGAACCGGCTCTTTTTTTCTAAGCTGGGTAGGAGACGTAGCGCAATATTGCTCTATGGCCCGCTGCAGTTGTCTCAGTGATTGATAGCCTGCCGTAATTGCGATATCTGTCATAGATAAATGAGTTTGTTGAATAAGCTGCTTTGCAAACAAAGTGCGCTGCATATTTTGAAACTGCTTAGGCGGTATGCCCACAGCATTGACGACCAACTTATTAAGGTAACGCTCACTAATACCCAACCGCATAGCAATATCCGCAACGCGCTCAATGGGAATAACAGATAGCAGCGACAACGCTCGGTTAATCGTTGCGCCCACGCCTTTCCACGCCGCTGAACGAGGTGCACTGTCAGGCCTGCAGCGAAAACATGGACGATAACCATGTGCCATTGCCTGTGTGGCGTGTTGAAAGTAAGTCACATTCTCTTCTTTAGGAAGTCGCGCTGGACAGATTGGCCTACAGAAAATACCGGTTGTTTTTACCGCCACAAAAAATCGTCCGTCAAAGCGCGGATCTCTGCTAAGTCTTGCTTTTGAAAGCACTGACTCAGCAGTTGTTGAGTTTTCTGAAGCCCCCATGTCTGAGACAAAAAGATTGTCTGGCATTAGAATGCGCTTCCCACCTGTCGTTTATCACCTTTATCTAGTGTATCGTGCATTGGCCCTGTTGGTGCGACAAAATCAGAACTCAATAATTACAAACCTTGCTAGTCGAACTTTTCTTCCTTTATTGCATATTCTTACAACGGTTCGCTTACCGCTAGAATAAATCAAATCATTGAAGAGATAGTGAGCATAATTAGCGACATTTGATCATTGAAGCAGCTAAACGCATAATAATGCGATAATAATAATGAGCGCCTGATGGATGTATCAGAAAACCACAGGCTTAACGAGCTGACTGTATGCTGAACTCTTTGCGCACCTTCAAGCTGCGCCTGTCTAAAATTTGGCTGATAGCGATGCTAATGGTCATTACACAAAGCGCTTTTGCGGATTGGCTTGATGACTATGCTAGTTACGTTCAAAAGGAAGCCTCAAAATACAACGTGCCTGGTTATGCGTTTGTGTTTTATGAACAGGGCAAAGCGCCAAGGGTTTACGTATATGGAAGTACCCGCAAACGCGGCGGAGAGAAAGTTACAGAGAACACAGTATTCAGGCTAGCTTCTGTATCAAAAACCTTTACTGCGTTGTTGTCAGCTAAACTTGTAGAAAAAAACCAGCTTAGCTGGGAAACACCGATAACCACCTTATTACCCGACATTCCTTTTAAAGGCAAAGGAATGAATGCGCTGCAACTGCAACATATCGTTGGCCAATCTAGTGGCTTTATGCCCAACGCTTACGACAACCTTATTGAAGCTGACTACTCGCTGGAGCGCGTGCTTAAATCCCTGGGCGAGCTTGAACCACTGTGTGCGCCGGGTGAATGCTATACCTATCAAAATGCACTCTTTGGTGCGCTGGAATACTACTTCAGTAACAATAATACCTCTTACTCACGACAGCTTCAGGCCAATCTGTTTGCACCACTAGGCATGAAAACAGCCAGTGTTGGAAAAGGCGGATTGTTTGCATCAGAATCATGGGCTCAACCTCATATTGCTATCGCCAGAAATAAATGGCGCGAGGGAAAGGTAGAAAGCAACTACTATCGGTTCTCTCCAGCTGCTGGCGTTAACGCTAGCATTTCAGATATGACGATTTATCTGCAAGCGCTGCTAGGCGAGTTCCCCACGGTCATATCCGATGAAATGGTGGACTATGTCACTACAGAGCGCGTGAAAACGAAGCGCGAAACCTACCGCAGAGGTTGGCGCGGCATGATTGACGATGCTCACTATGGTTTGGGTTGGCGTATTTACGACTTAAATGGATTACAGCTTAACTATCATGGGGGTTGGGTAAAAGGCTATCGTGCTGACGTGGCGTTTTTGCCTGAACACAAAGTTGGCTATGTGATGCTGATGAATGCAGAGTCGAATATGATTAATTCAACGACAGCCGAGTTTTGGAAGCGTTACTTGAAAAAAGCCGACGCAGATAAGTAATATCGGCATCGGCTTTTCGGTACTTTCATTCAGATATTAAACGCTACTGTTTTAGATAGGTATAACCTGCCAAACAGTTTTCGTAAAAATCAGTCCAGCGAACCCCTTCACGAGGGTTCAATTTTCCGTCCCACACTTGCTTGTCTATCATGCGTTTTACGTCTGATGCCATTGCGCGCGGGTTATACTGCATAACGTTAAGTACATCTTCTACCGATGAACCCTTCACCACTTCTTCAATGTAAAAGTCTTCAGGATCGTCGTCATAGCTGTAAATATGTACTTCATTTAGGCGACCAAACAAGTTGTGCATGTCGCCCATAACGTCTTGATAAGCGCCCGTTAAGAACAAACCAATGTAGTACGGCTCATCTTTCTTAAGTGGGTGCATTGGCAGTACGTCAGTAATTTCACGGCCAATAGTGAACTGATCAATTTTACCGTCGCTATCACAGGTAATATCCACTAGCGAGCAATTGACCGTTGGCTCTTCATTCATACGAATAAGAGGCACTACCGGCAGCAGCTGGTCGATGGCCCATGTATCAGCAGCTGACTGGAATACAGAGAAGTTACAAAGGTACTGAGACGACAAACTGTAATCTAGCTCTTGAAGCTCTTCTGGAACATATTCTTCGTTGCGATACCACTGCTGTAAGCGACCCATAATTTGCCAGTACAGCGTTTCTATTTTGCCCAGCTCTTCAAGTGACAACACGCGTAATTTAAATGCATCAAGCGCTTGCTCTTTATACTGCGACGCATCGTTGTAAATTTCATGCATGTTCGTTTGTTCATCAAACGTGTCTGCAAGTTCGCGCATATTCTTAAGGAAGAAGTGTTCACCCGCTTTTGCTGATGTATCCATTTGCGACGCATTCGACTTAATTTCGCCCACAATTTCCGTGATAACACAGCTGTGATGCGCAGTGATTGCACGTCCACTTTCACTAACCAGATGCGGATGCGGTACGCCTTCAAGGTCGCACATTTCCTTCATGCCATAGACAACGTCAGCAACATACTCTTGCATGCTGTAGTTACGCGACGATTCATTAGTTGAATTACTGCCGTCGTAATCGATACCAAGGCCGCCACCTACATCAACATAATCTAGCTCGAAGCCCATTTTGTGAAGGTCTGCGTAAATACGCGCGCCTTCGGTTACCGCTTCTTTAACCGCACGAATGTCTGTTAATTGGCTACCAATATGGAAATGCAGCAGCTTTAAGCAGTGCGCCATGCCTTGCTCTTCAAGGTAGCGGGCTGCGTTAATGATCTCAGTAATGGTTAAACCGAATTTCGCACGTTCACCACCAGAGCTTTCCCACTTACCACGACCTTTCACCGTCATTTTTGAGCGCACACCAATGATAGGATCGATATCCAGCTCTTTGGCTATTTTTACCAGAAGAAGAAGCTCGGTGTATTTTTCAACTACTACCACAACGCGGCGACCCAGCTTTCTTCCTAACAGCGCAAGACGCATAACTTCGTCGTCTTTATAACCATTTAGGATAGTCAGAGACTCTTCGTTGGTATTCATGGCAAGCACAGTCAGAAGCTCGGCTTTTGACCCCGCTTCTAAGCCATAGTTAAATGGCTTGCCCGCATCGACAATTTCCTCAACGACTTCGCGCATTTGGTTTACTTTTACCGGATACACACCTTGGTACTGGCCTTGGTATTCGGCTTCTTCGATGGAGCTTCTAAATGCTTTGTTCAAGCCTGCAACTTGCGAGCGCAGAATATCGTGGAAGCGCACAACAACAGGAAACTGTACGCCTTCTTTGCGGATATCTTCAATTACCGAATTAAAGTCGATTCGAATGCTAGGATCTTCAGGAACAGGGGTAATATGGACGTTGCCGTTTTCACCAATTTGAAAATAGCCGCCACCCCATTGAGACACGCCATAGACGCGCTCCGCTTCTTCGATGCTCCAATCTGACAATTTATTCACCTATTTGTAAGTGGGCTAGGCCAATACCTAGCATAGAAAGTGCGAAAATAAGCAGCGTATTATAGTCAACGTAAGACTGAACGCGATAGTTGTTGCGATATAAAATATCTATTGTCGCGACGAATTTTGTTTATCGAACGCGGGCTTTTTTAGCCTATCCAAGTTCGAACATAATCTAAAACGACGTTATCTGCTTTTTCTTCACAATGGGTTATAAACTCTGAGATGCTTTGAGTACGTTCAAGTTCAAATCCCAGTTTAATTGATGGCGCGCTAAAAAACTTCTCTGCAATGTGATCAGCATCTGTTGCTTCATCTTCCAGCCATGTCTCGCTGAGCTGACTTCGCCTATCTAACTTAATGGGCGCTTTTATTTGATTGAAGGTATCAGAATTGGGGATTTGCCAACTACGCATGTCTACAAATAAGTGAAAGGGTCTGCCTTTACGGGTTTTCAAGCAATCAGAAAGCTTAGCAAGGTACTGAATGTTCGTGGACATATCCCACTTACCGCGAAGCGTGACCAAAATACAATTTCTAAACGGCTCAATATGAAAAGGGGTCGTAGACATTTACTCGTACATCTCTATGCGACTATATGAATAGCTAACTCAACATCTATAGCATTCACATACTAGAGCTGATAAGCATCAACTACAACTATAGTTGAGTACTTTATAATTAAGTTTAATACCCAATAAAAAGGCCTGTGTTTTAAACAGGCCTTTATAGAAGATGTCTCAAAGAGATACGCTGTATTAGTCGTCTCCGAACTCGCGAATAATGCTGTTAATGGTGTCTTTAGCGTCACCCAGAACCATACGCGTGTTGTCTTTGAAAAACAGCGGGTTGTCTACACCGGCAAAACCGGCATTCGCAGAACGCTTAAGTACAAAGACCGTTTTCGCACGATGTGCTTCGATAACTGGCATTCCGTAAATAGGGCTGCCTTTCATCTCTTTGGCTGCTGGGTTAACTACATCGTTTGCACCGATAACAATAACCACGTCATAGTTTTCCATACGAGGGTTAACGTCATCCATCTCGTATAGTTGGTCATAAGGCACGTCAGCTTCTGCCAATAACACGTTCATGTGGCCCGGCATACGCCCCGCTACAGCGTGAATGGCGTAATCAACCGTACAGCCATTTTCCTCTAGCAACGACTGAAGTTCACGTACCGCATGCTGCGCTTGCGCAACCGCCATACCATAACCAGGCACCACCAGTACTGCTTGCGCTGCTTCTAATACATAAAATGCATCTTGCGCCGACAGTACTTTAATCTCGCCTTCTATTTTTTCGCCGGCCTCGACTGGCTTGGCAAAGCCAGACAACAACACATTCATCAATGAACGGTTCATGGCCTTACACATAATATTGGTAAGAATTAAGCCTGACGCGCCTACTAGTAAACCGGTAACAATTAATATTGTGTTACCTGTAGCAAGACCTGCCGCCGACGCTGCTACACCTGAGTAGCTATTTAAAAGCGCAATAACCACCGGCATATCTGCACCACCAATTGAAATGGTAGCCCACAAGCCGAAGCTTAGTGACAACGCAATAGCACAGTAAATCCAAAGTGGATTGCTTGGGTCGGTAGTAAAGAAATAACCAATCACCACCATGCCAATTAGATGCAAGATGCTTAGCTCGCGAAGCCCTGTGAAAATAACGGCTTTAGAGCTCATTTTTCCTGACAACTTACCCCAGGCTACCACCGAGCCAGAGAACGTAATGCCCCCAACTAAAATTGTGAAAAACAGGGTAATAAAAGTAAACGCACTTTCAGTTTTAAGAGTAATTAGGCTCATTCCGGCTAATGTTGCCCAACCCAGAAGCAATGACGCTGCGCCACCAAAGCCATTAAATAACGACACCATTTCTGGCATTGCCGTCATTTCAACGGTCTTGGCTTTCCACGCACCAAAGGCGCCACCAATAACAAAACCTAGCAGGATGTAATGATAGCTAATGATCTGCTGGTCAAGCAGGGTGACGACGACAGCAACCAGCATACCAATGGCAGAAATAAAGTTACCTTTTTTCGCGGTATCTGGATGGCTAAGTAACTTAAGTCCTAGTATAAATAGTGCCGCAGCTACTACGTACGCAAGGTTTATTACGGTTACGATATCACTCACTTGCGTACTCCTTATTTATCTTTTTTCTTGAACATGCCAAGCATGCGATCAGTAACGAGATAACCACCCACCACGTTGATGCTGGCCAGGGCCACCGCTGCGGTACCAAGAATGGTCGTTAGCAAATTGTTGTCGCTACCCGAGGCTACCAATGCTCCCACTAACGTAATACCCGATATCGCGTTAGAGCCTGACATTAAGGGTGTATGTAAGGTCGCTGGGACTTTTCGAATTAACTCAAAACCCAAGAAAGCAGCCAGTAGCACGATGAAAAGTAGGTAAATGATTTCCATGATTAGGCTCCTTTGTATGCGTTGTTAAGCATGTCGTTGGTGATGTTACCGTCGTGGGTAATAACACAGCCGGCCAGAATGTCGTCTTCTAAATTCAGCCCAAAGGTTTTGGTTTCATCGTCAAAGAACTCATCCACAAGGTTGTAGATGTTATTGGCGTACATGTCGGTGGCGGCTTTAGCCACATACTGGCTCCAATAACCATTACCAATTACCTTTACACCGTTAACTTCAACGGTTTCGCCAGCAACCGAACCTTCAACATTACCACCTGATGTTGCGGCCATATCTACAACCACACTGCCCGGTTTCATGAGTGCTAATGTATCTTTTGAGATAAGCACTGGTGGTTTGCGACCAAATAACTGTGCGGTCGTAATAACAATGTCAGAGTCGGCAATCGCGTCGCGTTGCGCTTCTTGCTGCTTCGCTTTTTGTTCATCGGTCAGTTCTTTTGCATAACCGTCCTTCGTTTGGCCTGTTTCCCCAATGTCGATCTTAAGGAATTTGCCACCTAGGGATTCTACTTGCTCAGCCACCACAGGGCGGGTGTCATAAGCAAGTACGTTTGCGCCTAAGCGTTTCGCGGTTGCTATGGCTTGAAGACCCGCTACGCCAGCTCCAATAATAAATACCTTTGCTGGTTTTATTGTTCCTGACGGTGTCATCATCATAGGTAATATTGATGGCAACTGATTCGCCGCCTGCATCACCATTACGTAACCCGCAAGACTCGCTTGCGAGCTCAATGCGTCCATTTTTTGTGCACGAGAAGAACGAGGGATCATCTCTACAGAAATAGCGGTTAGCCCCTTTTCTGCAATAGACTCAACAAGCGATTGCTGAAAGAAAGGGTCGAGATGGCCTACCACAATGGCCCCTTTTTTCATCAACGCTAGCTGTGCATCGGTGGGTTTGTTTACTGCCACCAGCATATCTGCTGTTGATAATGCATCATTCACATCATCGATGACAGTTACGCCTACATCTTTGTATTCTTTATCTGAATACCCTGAGTGTACGCCCGCCCCCGCTTCTAGCAGTAAGGTCGCCCCTTTTTTCACCAGACGCTGTGCACTACTAGGTGTAGCCGCACATCGCTTCTCCACATTATTTAGCGGATCTGGCGCTTTTGACTCATTTAATATTATGATTTTCACACGCTTCTCCTCACATTCCGGCTATCCGAGAATGACACCCTTTAAACAGTACTAAGCCATTTTATTCACTTATGCCTAGCATTCTCTAGCGAAATCAAAAACAGAACAGGCAATTTCTGTATTTATTTTGCTTCGAATAGCACCCCTTATTCCGCTTATTTTTCAAGCGAAACTGCGGCAAAGCTACGCTATATGGGCATACATCACTAGTATCATTTACTTACGACTCATAACTAATATTTATATAGAAATGGCATACAGGCGATAAATGAAGTAGATGAAGAAGCATTTATTCTGTGAATACATCAATAATTGTGCATTTTTTAAACACACGTAAAGGTGAAATACGCTAATCGATGTCGAAGAAATCACGCCTTTTAAATAAGACGATTCAATTAATTTAAAAAATTGTTAAATAAATTTGGGGGATTTTACAAAGCGTGTCGTCTTGATGAATTAACAGCGAAATGCTGTGAGAGAAAGCCAAGTGGGGTGCACACCATAAGGCTCATTAAAATTAACGATTAGGACACACACCATCATGTATAGGAAAACCAAGCTTGCATGCTCAGTGGCAGCAGTTTTAGCGTCAGCTATTTCTGCGAATAGTGCATTTGCCCAAGACGCGCAACCCAATAAAGACGTAGAAGTGATTGAGGTAAGTGGTATCCGCTCATCGGTTGCAAAATCGATGGATGTTAAACGCAGCTCTGCTGGCGTAGTCGACGCCATTAGCGCAGAAGACATCGGTGATTTTCCCGATACCAACTTAGCTGAATCACTACAGCGTATTACCGGCGTATCTATCGACCGTTCAGGCGGTGAAGGCCAGCTAATTACCGTACGTGGTTTTGGACCACAGTTTAACACCGTGTTGGTAAATGGCCGTCAAATGGCGTCTGAAAACGATTCGCGTGCGTTCAGTTTCGACACGATTGCTTCAGAGTTAGTAAGCAGCCTTGATGTGCATAAAACGTCAACGGCCACAATGCAGTCTGGTGGTGTAGGCTCTACCATTAATATTAATACCGCGCGCCCGTTCGCATTAAACGGTTTTAAAATGGCGGGCTCGGTAAAAGGCGTGTACGACGAAAATAGCGAAGAAACTACGCCGCAATTTTCTGGCCTTATTAGCAACACGTTCAATGACGACACCTTCGGTGTATTACTTGCCGTTTCACACCAAGAGCGTGAGACTCGCTTAAACCAGGCTCAGATGGACGGTTGGCTAGAGAACGTTGGCGTGCCAAACCCTGTTACGCAGTCAGGCGACGCTTGGACAGGCAATGTATTTTCACCGCGAAACTACGATCACAAAGTGACCTTTGAAGAGCGTACCCGAACAAACGCTAATCTTGTATTCCAATATGCACCTAACGACAAACTGGTTGTAACTGCTGACGCACTGTATTCAGATTTTGACGTAGAGTCTGAAGCAACGTCGTACGGCCACTGGTTTACCGCACCTAACATTCAGGGTGTAGGTGATGACGGCAGCCTGTTTGATGAAAACGGCAATCGCCGCAGCCCAACGGTTGATGCAAACGGTACTATTGTCGATTTATACCAAGAGGTAGGTTTGGCGACAGATATGCACGCCAAAACGTTCGACCGTTTAACTGATACCTATGCCATAGGCCTTAACTTTGATTACCAGTACTCTGATAATCTGAATTTATCGTTTGATTTAAGTCATTCAGAAGCCGAACGCGAAGCCAATAATGGTGGCGGCGATCAGCTTTCACTTATTGGTTATGCCAACCGTGTACGATTCCAGGTAGATGACAATATTTTACCTGTTGCCAGCATGTTTGCTTCGCCTAATGACAATATTTATAGCGGACAACAAGAACTAGATGGCGCGATTGTTACTGGTCCTGACGGATTCCCTATATACAACCCTGCACTGACACCTGATGGTGTGAGCAATCATCTTGATGAAGCTAACAGCCGAGCTCACGTAATGCTGCGTCGAGGCTGGGCGGTAGAAGATGAAGTGAGCCAGCTGCGCTTTGACGGCGAATACGTAACAGATGGCAGCGGCCTAACAGAAATTCGCTTTGGCGCACAGTACAGCACCGAAACCAAATCACTTACCCGTTGGGACAATGAAGGTGTAGGTATTCACTGTACTTACTGTGGTTACCCAGACTTGCCTGAGATCCCAGCAGGCAGCCAATACGTTTTTGACGCAGGCAGCGATTTTCTTTCTGACGTAAGTGGTAGCGGTCGCATGCCCACCTCTTGGCTTGCCCATGATGGCGAAGCCAACTTTGCGTTTTTAGAATCTTACTATCAGAGCGTAAATGGTGATTCGATTAGTTTTGATGCGGTGCGCCGTAACAACAGCTTTGAAGTTGAAGAAGATATTATCTCTACCTATATGGAATTCGACTTTGAAGGCGAAGTTGCAGACATGTTCTTAAGCGCAACCGCTGGTGTGCGTTATGAAATGACGGATGTGACGGTTAACGGAACGCAAGCGCCAATAACGGGCTTAACGATTCTGGATCAAACCGAAATGCTGGCTGGTTTTGGTGATGCGCAAAGTATTGCTACTGAGTCTGATTACGACGTGCTATTGCCAAACTTCAGCGTACGTTTGGAAATTACCGACGACTTAATTGCGCGCTTTGCGGCGAGTTCAACTATTACTCGCCCTACGCTTAACAGCATGTCGCCGGTAACGGTAATTACAACCACCCGCCAAGGTGGTGACTTAACATCTACCAGTGGTAACCCTGCGTTAGAGCCATTCAAATCGGATAACTTGGACTTGTCACTAGAGTATTACTATGACGAAGCAAGCTATGCATCGATTGGTTACTTCAGAAAGCTGGTATCGAACTTTATTGTTAATAGTCAAGAAGACAAAACCTTTGAGCTTGCTGACGGCAGCCTGCTAACCGACCCTTCTACAGGCACTAACGCTAGCGCGCCAGATGCGGGTGACGACGTAGCTGTGTTTACCAATACTCTGCCAAATAACGGTGAAGACGCGACGGTAGACGGCTTCGAGCTTGCGCTTCAGCACACTTTCGATAATGGCTTTGGGGTGCTTGCCAACGGAACTATCGTTGACAGTGACGCCGAACTCGATCCATTCGATATTAATCAGGTATTTGCACTAACCGGGTTAAGTGATTCTTACAACTTGGTGGCATTTTATGAAACTGACGATTATCAAATTCGTCTTGCCTATAACTGGCGTGATGAGTTTGTTCAGTCGTTAACACAAGGGCAGGGTGACGGCCCAACCATTGTTGAGTCTTATCAACAGCTCGACATTAGCGGTAGCTACAGCGTGACAGACAATGTAGAAATCTTCTTTGAAGGTATTAACCTTACAGAAGAGTTTGTACATAAACGCGGTCGCTTCTCTAATCACTTGCTGTTGGTTGAAGACAGCGGCAGACGTTGGGCCTTCGGTGTGCGCGGAAACTTTTAGTTTCGCGTAATTGGGGCCGGCATTTGTTGGTCCCACATTCGTGGCTACCATTTGGTAGCCACAGTTTTTATTCAGGAAATCAGTATGACAACAGCAACTCCCATAACGCACATTGTAGTAGTTGGTGGCGGTAGCGCAGGGTGGCTAACGGCTGGTCGTATTGCAGCGCAACATCAATGCGCTACCCGCAAAAACATTAAAGTAACCTTAATAGAAAGCCCCAATGTGCCTATTATTGGCGTGGGAGAAGGCACTTGGCCAACCATGCGCTCAACACTAATTGCATTGGGTATTAGCGAAACCACTTTCATCAAAGAATGCGACGCCACATTCAAGCAAGGAGCAAAGTTTGCTAAGTGGACCACTGGTGAAGAGCACGATTTTTACTACCACCCTCTCATGCTGCCCCAAGGGTTTTCGCAAACAAATTTAGGTCCTTACTGGCAGACTGTAGCACCAGAATTAAACGAGTCTTTTTCCCATGCAGTATGTGTTCAGGAAGCGATATGCGAAGCAGGTTGTGCACCTAAAAGCATACGCCACGCAGAGTTTGCAGGCACCGCTAACTATGCTTATCACCTAGATGCAGGAAAATTTACCGCCTTTTTAACCAAATACTGCACTGAAAAACTAGGTGTACACCATGTGCTGGCCGACGTTAACCGCGTCGAAAGCAGCAATAACGGCGATATCAAAGCCCTTCATACCGAGCAAGGGGTAACAGTAGAAGGCGACCTCTTTGTTGACTGTACCGGCTTCAAATCTATGCTGCTCGGCGAACACTACAAGGTGCCGTTTATTCCCTGTGACGATGTACTTTTTATCGACCGAGCATTAGCAGTACACGTGCCTTATGACACCCCGCAAAGTCCTATTGCATCCCACACTATCTCCACCGCACAAGACGCCGGTTGGATTTGGGATATCGGTTTGCAGTCACGCCGAGGTGTAGGCCACGTCTATTCCAGTAGGCATCAGAGTAAAGATGACGCCTATGCTCGCTTAGACACATACGTTCGCCAAACCAGCACGTTAAACGGCATAGATGGGATAAAAGTAAAAGACATTACTATTCAAAGCGGACACAGGCAGCGCTTTTGGCAAAATAACTGCGTGGCTGTTGGGCTAGCGGCGGGCTTTCTAGAGCCGTTAGAAGCCTCAGCGCTTGTACTGGTGGAGCTGTCTGCCTCAATGATCGCCGAACAGTTGCCAGCAAATCGAGCCGTAATGGATATTGTGGCGAAGCGCTTTAATGACACCTTTTCTTACCGTTGGCAGCGAATTATCGACTTCTTAAAGCTGCATTACATGTTGAGTAAGCGAGAAGACAGCGCATTTTGGCGGGACAATCGCGATAGTCATACTATTCCGGATTCATTAAAAGAATTACTCGCACTGTGGCAATACCACCCACCTAGTGACAAAGACTTTACCAGCAACAACGAGGTATTCCCCGCGGCAAGCTATCAGTATGTCCTGTACGGTATGGGGTTTACCTCAGATTTAGGCGCACATCAGCAATGGGTGAACGCCGACTTTGCTAAGCAACAGTTGATGCAGAACAGAAAAGCTCGCGGCATGGCGGTGGAGAAACTGCCTAAACATCGCGAACTTATTAATAAAATTCACCAATTCGGCCTGCAGGCCGTTTAACGTAAATCAATAAGCAGGGCCTACGTATGACTCACATGGTTGCCATTAATAATAAACAACATGCAGATTTGAAAGTAACCGACGATGCACTGTCACTCAGTGCCAATCAGCACCTTGTTCCTGTGGTGGTCTCTGAGCTAAACAAGCTAGTGGTGCATTATCCCGTGGTGATCACCAAGTTTGACGACTCAGGACAATTTGGCTTATCTGCCTTATTAGGTTTTGAAGAAAAAGAAAACCTATTTTGGCAACAAGGTGAATGGGATGCGGTTTATATTCCCGCACAGTTTGAACGCCTGCCTTTTTATGTAGGAACGGAAGCGCAAAGCGCTGACAGCAGCAACCGGGTGCTGTGCATTGATATGGATAACGCTTCAGTAAGCGAAGAAAAAGGCACACCGCTTTTTGATAACACGGGAGAGCCCAGTAACTACCTGTTAGAAAAGCAGCAGATCCTTGCTCAGCTTCTTGACGGTGAAACGCAAAATCAACGTTTTATTGCCGCGCTGCAACAGCACAACCTTATCACACCATTCACCCTAGATATTACCTTTGAAAACGAAAGCAAAACGTCTATAACAGGGTTATATACCATTGATGAAGATAAGCTAGCGGCGCTTAGTGCTGACGCGATTGCTGATTTGCATGCACAACACATGCTGCAAAGCATTTACACGCTCATAGCGTCAAACGCACAAATCTATGCCCTTATCGACAAAAAGAACAAGGCGAATAAAAACGCAGACGCATGGTTTCAAACTACGAATTGATTAAGGTTGGTGAGCAAGCCACACCGATTGTTGTTATCGATGGTTTCATACCAGACCCGCTGAGTTTGGTAGAAACAATTGCTCAACACCACCCATTTACAAAACAAGATGGCGACTTTTATCCGGGGGTGAGAAGTCACCCGCCCCAGGAGTATGTCAAACACCTACATACCTCGCTTCCGTTGTTGTTTAGCCAACTTGCTTCGCATAATGGGCTACAAGATTTTGGCGTGGAAAAGCCGCTTCAAATACCCCTAGTGCAACTTTCCATAGCCAATCAAGCGCCGAAAAGTTTATCGCCCATTCAATGTATTCCGCACATCGATACGCAAAAGGATAATGAATGGGCATTGGTGCACTATCTGTTTAGCGCGCCTTTGGGCGGTACTGCATTCTATCGACATATTGAAACGGGGTTAGAGCGGGTTAATGCAGCGCAATACGAAGGCTATTTTAAAACCTTAAAACGTCAAGCCACCAGCGTAGGGTTACCACCTAAAGCGTACATAAACGGTGATACCGCCATGTTCACCCAAATCGCCCGTATTGAGCCTATGTTTAATCGCGCCGTGTTGTATCCAGCCAACTTGCTGCACAGCGGCTGTTTACCTAACGATATTTCGGATTCTGTTGATGTGAAAGAAGGCAGGCTAACCGCAAACGCCAGTATCACGTTTAAAGGGTAAAACGCTCAGCCCTAATAATGAGGACTATGAAAACTTCAGATAGCGATTTGCGATAGCTGCCTTTGGTAGTGCTCGTTACGTTACTGCAATTTTAAGATTGACGACTAATTCATTAGTGAAAGTGTAATAGACGCGATTTCATCCGTGCCCGTTACGGTTATTGGTGAAGTCAGGCTATCAAAGGTAAATGGAATTTTCTCATAGCTTCGACCGCCGTGTTCTCTGGCCACTTCAATGTGAAGTATTAACGACGACGAGTTTGCGCTTTGTCCAAAATCATCCAATCCATCCCACTCTATGTGCAAGGGCGCGTTTTTCTTTGTAGCCCCGGCAAACCCATCGACTAGACCTTCATTTTTCCGACCCACTCTTCGCCACCATGTGCGCAGCTCGCCTAGCCATCTTTCGCTGGTGCCGCGAAGCGCCAAGCTTTTTACTAGCCGGTTCTTTTCGTCGCTTATCCACACGCTTACGTAAGGACCGCGATAATCTGCAATGTCAAATAGCGGTAAGGTGATATCAATTGAGATGGCGTGGCCATTTTTTTCAGCCTTGTTTTTACCCGACGTGCGAGCCGTATAGGTGTTACTGGTAAACACCCTGCCATTTTCATCAACTAACTTCAGCGCTAGTGATGGGTTCGCGTTAACTAACTCCATGGCTTGCTGCGCTGTTTTGGTTGCCGAAAAGTGTGCTAACAACATGGCTTCAAATGCGTTGTCCGCCACTGATATGGATTGAAACTTGGCGCTAGGCCAACCGTCACTGTGGCTTAACACGCCCTTTTCTAAAGACGCCAGCTTTGAAGTAGAAAGTACTGGGCGTTGCCACGGCCTGATGAATGCAATGGTACTTGGATTACTAACTGCGTCCGTTGCACGGCCAGTTTGGGTTACAGCCTCTTGCGCCACGCTCCCCTGCCAACTAAAACCTTGGTTCGACGCGTGGGTTTCTAGCCCTTGCGCGCTAATGTGGTAAGAGCGAATATTAAGTGATATCAGGTAGTGAGCAATACGATCTACGGCGAGAGAAGCTGTGAACTCGGATAAATCCCACTGGATAGGTGACGCAAATGCCACGCTGTTATCGTCATTAAAATTGACATCAGCAATGCGCGCCACACGAGCAAGACGTCTCACTTCGCGACGTGAAAGGTCATGCTTACCCTGAATATATTCTTCCCAATAGTTGTACAGCTCACCGTTACGGCAGCTTATGTTACCTTCAGTGCGGTTAAACCAATCCTCGCACCGCTTAATGGCACTGTACAGCCACACCGGAAGTGTACCTTCGAAACGTCGATTAATTTCGCTAAGCGCACTCGTTGTGTTTGATTTGTCTAACGTTTGATAGGTGTCTTTAATCAGTAGATCAATATTCTTTTGCTCAATGGCGCTAAATGTCTGCTCTTCGTACAGGGTTATTTCTGTGTTAAGCGTGTGGGAGGTTGCTTCTGGTGATGGTGCAGGAAACACATACAACTCGGCCTTAACAGCATAGCTGGCGGTAAATACCGCCAGATATAAAAGGAAACGCCCAACCATTATTCGCTGACTTGTGCAGTGGTGGTGTCACTTTGCTCCTGCTGACGTGGCGCAGGCGCTGGATCAGCTAACGTTAAGTAGCCATCACCATTAGTGTCGTAGCGATGAAAGGCATTAAACCCAGACACCATGTACTCTGAAAATGTCATTTTGCCATTCTCGTCTGTATCAAGAACTTCAAAGCGAACGTAAGTTTGTTTAATTTGCCCTTCATGGGTCTTCTCGATCTGTGCATCCAGCCTGTCTTCAAACTCAAGCACGTATTCTTGCTCTGTAAGCTTGTCGTCACTGTTTTCGTCTGTACGCTGGAATTGCGCTTTGCGAACGGCGTGAAACTCTTCTTTTGTTACCTTTTCGTCACCGTTTGGGTCGTATAAGGTGACAAAGCCTTCAATATTGTGGCTGGTCGGCATACGCAACATAGGGCGCTGTACTAGCTCAGGTTTGTCATCTTTTTCCTGTGACGCCGAGCGACGGGGCGCTGGTTCAGGGTCGCCCAGTGCAACTACACCATCATTATCACTGTCCATACGTGAGAAACTTCGCTCACCCACCGCATTGACTTCATCAATAGTAATGAACTCGTCATCGTTGCTGTCAACAGCATGGAAACGTATGTGAGTTTGTTTTACCGATGCTTTTCTGTCTTCAGCTAACCGTTTCTCTACTTTGCCTTCCCACTCATAAACGTATTCGCTTTCATCAAGCACACCGTCTTTATTGGAATCAGAAGCATTGAAGCGAGCACGTCTGGCATCAACGAACTCTTCTAATGGAAGTGACTCGTCTTTGTTTAAGTCATAGGTCAATATAATGCCGCTGACGCTATGTGGTGCAGCTACTGCCGAAGCGCTAATACAAAGCGCAGATACGACGGCTAAACTTACTGTTTTAAACATAATTATCTCCTTGTACCCTTGTTAATTAGTAGGCTTCGAACGAAAGTGTGGTGGTGTAACTATAGGTAGGCACGTCTGCACCCTCAGGCGCATCGGTACGCAGTCTTACTTGCATCAAATAGACATCTTGTGCTGAAGGAGTAAATGACGCTTGCCCTTTGGCATTTGTCGTTAATTTTTCTACATCAGATTCTTCGGCGAACTGATCTTTTCCTTGGTACACCGAGACTTCATGATCGGTAACAGGCTTACCGTTAAACAGAACTTTGAAATTAAAACTCTCGTTGGCAAACAAACTGTTAGGGTGATTAACTGCCACGATCTCTAAGCCGTCATTTCTTGGCGCTAACGCCTGTTCACTTGGCCCTTTCTTCGTTACGTACGTCGTTGCAGACGTAACTGATTGAAAGTGCTCTTTTAGTATCGCACCTTCAGGTAGAGGCTTTTCATTACCTCGCATAGAGCCACGCTCACCGTCCTTTTCATACACGCGAAAAATTGCCCCCATGCGTTTTCCGGTTGAAAACTGGTAAGTCCCTTCTTCCTCTAAAGTGTGCTCAAGAACATTACGGGTAGAAAGATCGACAACCTTCTCCACACTCACTAGCTTGCCGCTAGGGGTTACCACTTCAAACGATGCATTCGTAATTGCCGCTTCTGGTACAAAAAATTGTTCTGCAAAAGATGCATCCAGCGTGACTTTACCGCCTCTAACCGGTTCAAACTGAAGCGGTTTTAGGTAAGCCACGTGGGCTAGAGCAGCGCTACTGAAGCAGCTTGCAATAAGCAAGGGTAAACTGATGAGCGTGTGTTTTTTCATGGTTTTTTATTTTCTAGTTGTGTAAAAGTGAAATCATACTATTGCAAATGATAATTGTTATCAATAGTATTACGATCGATTTTTGACGCACGAAGTGTCAAGAAATCGCTTTGACAGGCGCGATTTAAGAAAAATAAAAATGATATCAACCGACGCAAACAGGAGGCTTAGCGTTGATACGAAATACTAATTATTTGCACTTTTATTAAAAATTGGAAAAGAACAATGAAATTTAAACGCTCAACGGTAGCTATTTCGCTTGGCTGTGCGCTAACACTTCCTGCCCTAGCTCAACAATCAGAATTGGCAGTTACAAAGGCCAAAAGTGAAGAAACCCTGACAACGACTGTCGAAAGCGTGCTGGATGCACAAACTCTGTCAAAGCGCTCAATTACAAATATTGAAGATACCGCTCGCTATATCCCAGGGGTACAAACTAATGATACGGGTAACCGTTTCGGTAACGATGGCTTCAACATTCGCGGCTTGGAAGGAGACGCTGTAGCAGTAACTGTAGATGGCGTCGGTCAAGGCGAAACGCTAAACCCAAGCTCATTCGCCGCTTATGGAATGTATGGATCGAGCCGCGGCGAAATTGAATTGGAACACGTAAAAGCCGTCAATATCACTAAAGGCCCAAGCGCTGTCGCGCAAGGACCAGGCTCCCTTGCTGGCTCAGTTACCTACGTGACCAATGAAGCGAGCGACTTTTTACCTGCCACAGGTGATGCCACAGGCGTTAAATTGAAAACCGGTTTTGATGCACGCTCTGACGAATGGCTAGTACACGGCACCGTCGCTAACAGAACGGGTAATTTCGACTCGCTATTGCAATACACAATGCGCGACAGTAGTGAAACAGAAGCCCACAGCCATGGTGAGAATATCTCTGGCTCAGCACGTGGTCAGGCTGACCCGATGGATAATCAAGTCGATGCAGTTTTACTTAAACTTGCTTATAACTTTTCCGAGCACCAGCAACTAGGCTTTGTTTACGAAAAGACAGACAGAGAAACGAACGGCGTACCTCTTTCTCGCCAAAGTGACTCTTATTTTGACTTCACCTCAGCGGATGAAAATAACCGCGAGCGAATTGGGCTTTTCTTTAACAACGAAAACCTGGGCCTAGCGTTTGCTGACAGCATAGATGTGACATTGAACTATCAAGAGCTGTTTTCATCGGGTGTAACCAGCTTTCTTTACGGCAGTGCAGACGGCGACGCTATATTGCGTACCGAGGACCGCAATTTCAGCCAGGACTCATTGAGTTTCAATGTTGATTTAGCCAAATCAATCACCGGAGAATTTAACCATGAGATTATTTATGGCTTTAGTTATCAACAGGTGGACGCAGAAGCGGTGATGTTCGACCGCAGGTTCGCTGGACAAACCGCGGACTCGCCTATATTAGACGGCTACCCTATTCGCGACCAAAGCTTTGTTCCAGAAACCGAAAAAACGTTAATTACAGCCTACCTAGCTGACACGGTTGAACTGAGCGAGCAATTAAGCGTAAACCTTGGACTTCGCTACGATTCTACGGAATATACGCCTACTGTAGACAGCACATTTTCAGATCCCACTGGATTAAGTATCACAGACAGCGAATTTAGTGCGGTGGTAGGAGAGATTGGTGCTACCTACGAATTCGTAAAAGGCCACTCTATAAATGCTCGAATTGCTCAGGGCTACCAAGCGCCTACGCTCCAAAGCTTGTATTTTGGCACAAACTCAGGCGATGAAGTCACCGATATCATAACTGGTAACACGTTTATTGACCTTGATCGTATTGCCAACAGTGAACTCGATGCTCAAGAATCGACTAACTTTGAACTCACCTATATTGGTGATTTCGAGAACGGAAATGTCAGCGTGTCGGTGTTTAGAACTGAATACACTAACATGATTCAAGACGAGACTTATTCAACGCCTTATGGCACTGAAGTAACTACCGTGCAGTGCGGTCGCTTCGGTTGTGAAACCGTAGTCAATACTGATGATGTATTCACGCAGCCACAAAATACGGGCGAACTGACTGTTGACGGTTTTGAAGTTACTGCTAATTACAATTTTACAGATAACATTGCGGGTCGTTTTGCTTATACAGCATTGGACGGTACCTACGACACCGCGTCTGCTTTTAACAATGCGGGGGACGACTTAGAAACCGTATCGCCAGATACCGCAACAGTTGGACTAGGCTACGTATCTGATGAAGGTGATTGGGGCGCAGAACTTGTCGCAATTTTGAGTAAAGGGGTAGAAGAAAGTACTCAACTTAGCTACACCTCGTTGAACAACGGCGCAGGTCCATCGCATACGCCTGCAGGCTATGCTGTTTTCGACCTGCTCGCCTACTACGACATTACTGAAAACCTGCGCTTTACCACGGCGATCTACAACCTTACAGACAAAGAGTATTACCGCTGGGAAGTACTTAATAGCGTAAGAGACGGTACTGGTGGTTTCTTTGGCGGTGTGAGCGGTAATGGATACCAGCGCTACTCAGAGCCAGGCAGAAGTATTAGTGCCTACGTCACTTACCAGTTCTAATGTAACCAAAGTGCAGGCCATACTTAGCTCAACTTAGCCAAGTGGCCTGCCATTCACTCAAGTATTCTCCCATGAATGTTTATGAAAGTTTGTTCACGAAAATGGGTGATCGAAAGTTCCTGCTCAAACGTTTTCTCGCTATCTCTCTTTTTAGGACTTTCACTATGTTTGGACTTTTTAAAAGCAATCCAACCAAAAAGATGCGGAAACAGTATGACGCCCTTCTTGAAAAAGCCATGCACGCGCAAAGAAACGGTGACATAAAGACTTATTCATTGCTTACCGCCCAATCAGAAAAACTGTGGAAAGAAATAGAAACACTGGAGAAGAATACACAAGGAACATAAATGCTAGGCGCTTGCACATTGCGTGTGACCGAATACTAATACGTGATGTTTACACCTAAGGCGTAGCGCGCCCCTGCGTCTTGCACAAGCAAGAGATGATTGCTGAATCGGCCGCGCTTATGCACGGTTTCGTTAGTAATATTGATACCTTCAAAAAATACAGAAACCCTCGGGCTAAATTGGTATGAAAAGCTCATATCCCACTGCTTGTAGGGGCTAACAAAGGTAGGCTCGGTGCTTTGGGTTTGGTTCAGTGATTGCAAGAACCCTTCTCGCTGGTTCCAGGCCACCCGCCATTGCAGCGCATTTTTTTCATAAAAAAGCACCATGTTTTTTGCACCCGACAACCCTGTAAGTGCGAAGGTTGAACGGATATTGGCGGTGTCTAATTCAGCGTTGCTGTCTACAAAGCTCGCATTGGCCTGAATTCCCCACCCTGACTCGCCAAACAAATGCTGTACTGCTACCTCTACCCCTTCAACCGTTGCAGACTCACCGTTGCTAGGTGATATTACGGAAAACTGCGCTAATGCATCAGCATCATCAACCGCGTTTGGATTTGAGCCGGTGCTAGGGTCAGTCACGTTATTAAAGGTTTGTGTACTGCTTTCATTAACAATGAAATTATCTACCGTTTTTCTAAAGTAACCTGCCGATATATAGCTATTTTCCTGGTAGTAATGCTCAATGGCCAAATCAATGTTTTTTGCCTCAAAGGGCAATAGCTGTGCGTTTCCGATACGCGCCCGCAGATCACCACCTTGTCGCGTGGTGGTGTAAGTGACGCCCGGCGCCATTTGTTCTAAGGTTGGGCGGGTGATACTGTGATTATAAGCTGCGCGAAATACCCAACTATCTAACCAGCTGGCTTTAACACTCACGCTGGGTAAAAGATTGGTGTAGCTTGACGATTTATCAATATTTACCGAGGCGCCAAACTCTTGCCCCAGTTCGGTTTGGTCTAAAATAACTAACGCCGATAACTGCTCATCGACACCGCTTACCTTTACGTCAGTGTACTCAGCACGTAGCCCTGCATGCACATCGATAAACCAAGGCGCGTAGTCCTTCTCAATAGCGGTTTGAATATACCCCGCATACACTGTTTCTTTAACAGCGAAAGAGCTTCCCCGTGTTTCAGCGGCTAGACTGACATCCCCAGCGTTTTCCAAGTAACGGAATAATGTATCACCGTCGTGGCGCAGCCACTGATGAGGTATGTTCTCATGCCCACTAATTGAGCCTAGAAAATCGTCGCCTGCGTCAAATATGGTTTGGAAGCTATCGGGAATATCTGGTGCATCAAAATAGCCGCAAAAACTGCAGTGTCTTGCGTCTGCTTCGTTGTCTCTTCTTTCGTTGGCTTTTTCGCGCTGAGTTAATGCTCCACCAACGTCAATTTTGCTAAACCAGTTTTCATCCCCAAGCACACTTACATTGATTTTTGCTTGCCCTATATCGTCATCAATACTCCACCCTCTGCGCAACATCACGTGGGAACGGCCGTTGGCTGGATCTAAGTAATGGGACACGCCAACCGGCTCCCCCAAGGCATTTACCTGACGGGGGTTGGCTTGTTCAAAGCCCGATATTGCGGGCAATATATTCGACTGACGATGATCGAATGAAGAGCGATTTAGATAACCGATAAGCGAGAGAGAATTACCCTCTCCATTGTTGTCATCGACATTGGCCATTGAGTAAGACAGATCAGCATCAACAATTACGCTATCGCTTGCGATGTAGTTCGCTGCAAAACCGAAGCTCCTCAAAGTCGATGAACGGTTAAATGTGCGCGCGTGAAAGTCGGTGGCATGCCCGCTATTTTGTGAAAAAGCCACCGCCGTGCCGTTTTCATCCACCGTAACATCTTCAAGGTTGCTCGATGTAAACCAATGCCCCATTGAGGTTGCTGAGGTTTCAACATCAAATGTTGACCCCAGATAATCAGCCGTAAGCTCAAGCTTGTTGTTAGGTCGATATTGTAAAACGAGCGCAGACCCCGTACGGGTTCTATCGTCAAAGCGTACTCTTTGATCGTAATTCCTGGGTACATATAGAGTAGAAACGTCTTCAGAAAGCTCACTTTCAGGTACGTTAGTATTTACCAACCAACCATCAATTTGCGCTTCTTCTAGTCGCGCTTGACGCTTGTGTTGAGTAAAAGAGGCTAGAATGCCAAACGAGTTATTCAAATAAGTGTTGCTGAACATAGCAGAGGTAGAAGGCGCATATTGTTGCGAGTTAGTATCGTACTGCATTTTGATGCTGCCAGCCGCCCGCATTCCCTTGAAAGAAAGAGGTTTAGCGGTGTGAACATCGATCGTAGCGCCGATGCCACCTGACTGCATAGTCGCCTGGCTTTGTTTGTGCACGGTAACACTGCTGACAATCTCAGAGGCCAGTGTATCAAAGCTGAATTCGCGCCCGAGCTTATCGGTTGCCATAGGCCTGCCGTTTAATAACACCCGATTAAATTCCGGCCCAAACCCCCTCACTGTAACAAGTTGACCTTCACCTTCTGCGCGGTCGATAGATACGCCAGAGACACGCTGCAGCGCTTCTGCGAGGTTTTGATCGGGAAACTTGCCCATATCCACCGACTGAATAGTATCAATGATGACGTTCGCGTTGCGTTTGATCCCCACCGATTGAGCAACACGCGCTCGCAAGCCCCTTACTTCAATGTATTCAATGTCGTAACTACCTTGCTCATCCGGTACGGTCACCAAGCTATCGTCTTGTGCGGTAATGGCGTTAAAAAGACGACCAAGCAAGTGATTGTTTTCATCACTATCGCTAGCAGGCACTATTTTTATTCGGGTGTTATCGACAATATCAGCACTCAGGCCTGTACCAGCCAAAAGCTTTTCTATTGCTACTTGCGGGGTATAGTTACCACTTACTTCATTTGCAAAAATATGCCTGACTTTATTGAAGGGAAAGACTACGGTCAGCTCGGCTTGATTGGCAAACGCGATGATTGCCTCGTCTGCACTTTGTGCAGGAATAGCGAAATCTATTGCGGAGAGCGGCGATGTATTCTGTGTAATCACTTCTGCTTGTTGGTGGGGCAGCACTGACTGCGCAATAACAGTGTGACTTGCGCCGAACGACATCATGCACAGTGCAACCGTTAAAGCTTTAGGCTTAAAAGGCAGCATGATTATTGTGTCGAATGGTTCACTTGCCACAGGCATATTTGGTTTTACGCTATTGTTATTATTGATTATTAGAGTGTGTGATGCGTATGCGTCACCCTACACGTTATTGTTGGTGTTGTTTTAAACTAGCGTCGCATTATATACAACCCATTAACAAATTTAATTTTTGAGCGATAATGTTGAAAATACTGGGGGAAAATAGCGTGGCTGTCGTCTTAGTAAGTAACAACGATAAAAAATAACAATATGCCCATAGAAACAGCCATACATAATGCCTATATGTCGGCGCGCGGCTCGATGGCCAAAATGCTATCGCGCCTTGTGCCGCCTAAAGAAGTGGATGACATACTGCAGGATACGTATGTTCGCTTGTGTCAGGCGAAATCTACCGAGCATATTAAAGAGCCCAAGTCGTTTTTGTTTAAAACCGCAAAAAACTTGGCCTACGATCACTTGAAGCGTGCAGAAACACGCATGGTAGACGACAGCGTAGAGGTTGCGGCAGCGTTGGAAAGCGCAATTAGCGGTGTTGAAGATGAAACATTTCACAACAACGCCACCCAGCAAGAGTTTAAGTTGTTTTGTGACGCAGTGCGCGCCCTTCCCAAGCAATGCAGGCGCGCATTTGTATTGAAGAAAGTGTATGGCTACTCTCTTAAAGAGATTGCCCAAGAATTAGAGATAAGCGAAAAAACCGTGGAAAAGCATATTGCTGAAGGGATAAAAAGATGCACTTTGTTTATGCGACGACAAACGACGTCACATACACGGCCGAATGCTTATCAAAGTGGTGGGCAACACAGTACGGCGGATGTAAAGAGAGACGCCCATGAATAGTTCAACAAACGAAACAAAAAACGCTAAGTCAGACACCAATAGTAACGTTGTACAGTTTAATAGCGATGAGCGTGTGCTTGATGCCGCCAGCGAATGGCTTGTAAAGCTAGACGAAGGGCTTGATGACAATGAAACACAAGCGCTAAAAAAATGGCTTGCAACGCCATTGCATCGAGACACCTTCCTCGAAATGGTAGCCTTGTGGGACAAGATGTCGGTGCTTAGCGAACTGGCTGAGATCGTACCTCATACACCTGAGCCTAGCGTCAAACACAAAGCACACAACACCGTGACTTGGAAGCGCCCGCTGGCCATTGCTGCCTCGTTTTTAATGGTCGGGCTGTTAAGTTATCAGGGGCTAAATTTATTCTCGCCGTCTAACCAAACCGAACCTGTTGCACAAATGGCAAGCTACTCGTTACAAGCTTCGACCAAACCGGGCGAGCACAAGAGTATTAGCTTAGAGGACGGCAGTACACTATGGCTTAATACCAACTCTCAAGTGAACATCGCTTTTACTGAAACCTCACGGATTATTCAGCTTGTCAAAGGTGAGCTTCATATCGAAGTGGCGAAAGACAAATCCCGCCCGCTCAATGTACTTGCAGCCGGTAAAGCCATACAGGCGGTTGGTACTGCTTTTAATGTGCAATATCACCGCGGCGACCTTGAACTGGTAGTTACCGAAGGCGTGGTAGAAGTCGCCAGCTATACACTTAACAAAGCGAATGGCGAAAGCATTATTGATCCAATTATTAAACCGCAGGCTCAGCCACTGACGTTAGTTCAAGGTGAAAAATCGCTTTTATCTTTGCCTAACAGCACCGTTGAGACCGTGTCAGATGAAGATATCGCGAATGATTTAAGCTGGCGTGAAGGCAAGATTGTATTTCGCGGCGAGCCATTAATTGACGTGATTGAAGAAGTAAGCCGATATACGGATAAAACGGTCGTTTTAGGTGATGCTGCGCTTGCTAACATGCAAGTAGCAGGGCTGTTCAACACCAATGATGTAGACGCGCTTATTGCCGCCCTTGCCGACAATTTACAGATATCTACAGACTACTCTAGCGACACTATTGTCCTTCGCCCCCGTTAACAGTGGGTTTGGCTCATAAGTTCTTACTTAGCATTATTGAGCTACAAACTAAACACAAAGCGCGTTCTAAAGCTTAACTCGCGCTTTTACCCACTCCCCCTTACAATGACACCTTATACCAGTCGGCAAGCATTGGTATGATAGATAAATGCATCAAACAATAAGGCGTCTTTGATATGCAAATAGGCAGTGCTTTAACGGCAATTAAGCAGCTCACGTCCAGGCTACTACTTCTGACCACCTGCGCGGTGCTATCTAATACAGCTTTCGCCATTGAAGCTGGCCAATATTATTATTTCATCTCTGACAAGTGCGTGGCTAAAGGCCCTCAAACGCCCGAAGAGCGAGGCGCCGTAACCCCAGATGTTATGCTATTTGAAGTGGTGCCTGCGGGGATCAGCGACTACTACGTAAACATGAATACGAGCGCACTGATTCACTATACAGAGGAAGGGCAAGCGCACCTTTCTTCAATGGAAGCAAAGCAGGCCTATACTGCTGGTAAAGCACCGTCGAAAGACAGCCTTAGAAAAGATGGCAATGCCATTCAGCACGACTTCATGCTGCAGCGCGAAGCAATAGATTTAAAAACCCTGATAAACACGTTAAATGGTTTTTCCCAGCTGCAGTCTGATAAAGGCTACTTTTTTAAGAAAATCGTAGGCCTTTCTAACCCCGACGCTATATTTAAAGCCATTACCCGGGTTCGCTTAAGCGATATGGGTTACGACAATCGCATGATGCTAACAAGCTACTCCAGCGACTACTTTATGCTGGATGAACAAGGTAAGGCCTCTGACACAGCATTTATTACGGTAGATCACGGCGCAGCGCTACGCAATTCACTGCACGACACCAACAGCCCGTACGCCATATTTACCAAAAATTCAGTATGCGGTGAAAAGTGGGAGCCGGGCAATTAACAAGGTAATTAGCTAGGACATACTTTAAACGCTTGTTGAATGGATCGGGCTTACTTCGGCCTTTAGCGGCTTTGGTTTTAAAAGGCTCTGGTTTTAATTACTACGATAAAGCGTTTTAATAAGGTGGTAGCCGAAACGGGTCTTCACCGGCCCGTGTACTTTTAGCACGTCTTTTTTAAATACCACATCGTCGAAGGCTTTTACCATTTGGCCTCTACGGAATTCACCAAGATCGCCGCCACGCTTGCCCGACGGGCATTTAGAATGACGCTTTGCTAATGTCGCAAAATCCTTACCCTTTTTAAGCTGCTCTAAAATAGAAAGCGCTTCTTTCTCTGTTTTAACCAAAATGTGAAGTGCGGATGCCGTTGCCATGGAAAGGACCTAATTTGTCTCGGGGTTTAAGAATAATATCGTGCACGCTAAGTATACCCTAGTGAACAACCCGCCTGCCATTAGTCAATGTGATGTGTTGGGTTAAAAAAGCGATGTAAAGGCTACTCTGCTGTTTAAAAACTCCGTATCGTTAACCTTTATCAATCATTGACGAGCCTTCCCTTTTGTTACCAGAATTCGACTTGGCCCAAGCGATAGGAATGTTGAGTTTTGCGCTTGGCATTTTGTGCTTTTATCAGCGTGATGATCAGCACCTGCGAATAATGATGGTGGTGATGAATTTAAATCACGCCCTGCATTTTGCGCTACTCGGTGCCGTAACTGCATGCTTAAGTGCTTTACTTTCAGTGGTAAGAACAGGCATTTCAATTAAAACCCGCTCTCGCAGTGTCGCCTATCTATTTATATTAATATCGCTAGCAGCCGGGCTGTATTTGGCCGAAGTTTGGTACGATTTATTCCCTATTTTGGGCACGTGTATAGGCACTTATGCCTTATTTTGTTTGTCGGGAATACGCATGCGTTTAGCGTTTTTGTGCGGCGCTATATGTTGGCTAACCAACAATATTATTGTCGGCTCTATTGGCGGCACCCTGCTTGAAGCTACGCTACTGGCAGTTAATAGTTTCACTATTATTCGCTTGTACAGAGGGCAAAAAGCACTCAGTCAGGCCTGATTCCCAGTCTATGCCAGACTATACTCCCAATCTACACGCCTTGATTGCCCAAAGTGAATGAATTGCTATACGCACACTGTATTGGAAGCTTTCAAGCAAATATTACCGAATGACTAGAAACACCTTATTCAAAACGAAAGTGCAAACAGACTCGTTACTGACGTGTGATAGTCCAGTGACATAGCGATAGATAACAGCGTTATATTCACAATGGAGAAACCAAAAACACGTTTTGCCCAGCCTTCTACGTTGATGTCGGGTCTGTATCCGCGCAGCGCCATCAACAGCCACCAAAGGCTTGTTGCGAAAGCAACTGTCAAAAAGCCAATACCCGTATAACCGCTGAGTGGAAGCAGCATTACTACTAAAGCAAATAACGCAATATGAAGAACAATATGGCGTTTTGCTTTCGCAATACCTTGCGATACAGGCAATACCGGAATGCCAGCCGCCTTATAGTCGTTATATCTGAAGATAGCGATGGCATAAGAATGGGGCATTTGCCAAATGCTGAACATACTTAGCAAAATAGCCGCAGCCATATCAAACTGACCGCTCGCGGCGCAATAACCGACTACGGGCGGAACGGCCCCCGACAGACTGCCAACGAAGGTGCCATACACCGAATTTCGCTTCATATACAGGCTATAAACACCCACATAAATGACGTAGCCAAAAGCGGCAAAAAATACCGAGGTAAGGTTGGTGTAAGCTGCTAACAAGCCGAACCCCGAAATGCCTAGCACAGCACCATGCAACATCGCAGTAAGTAATGGCAACTCGCCTGTTACCGTAACCCGGCTAGCCGTGCGCTGCATTTTGCCGTCGATATCTCGGTCAATGCAGTTATTAATGACACAACCTGAAGCCACCACCAGCGATAAACCGATGAGCGTTGCGAGCAATAGCCAATAATCTATATCGCCACGGGACGCGAGCAAGAAACCGCCCGTTACCGAAATAGCATTGCCCATAATAATGCCGGGCTTGGTAACTGAGAGGTAACGTTTATAAGTAGAGGTCATGGGTAAAATCCAAATTTAGAACGCGCCCATTTAGACACGTATCAAGGTGTACTGAGAAGCCCCAATGTTGCCCCAAAAAAGGTTGCACCAATAGAAGGGCGAAACATGAGGGCTTAACGTACTTACCGCGATGAATTAATCACATTGAAAAGCCTGACATGATCGTCAGGCTAGACCACGCATATACAGAGATTTGCTAATACATCATCATGGCGTTTGATTCGTAGATGATCCAAACGGATAACCCAACCACCATGAAAATAATAAGCGCACTGAATAAGAATGAAAACGTATTGGCTCTGCCTTCTTCAGTAACAAAGTTAAGGTGCAAAAAGTATTTAAGGTGCACCCAAATTTGAACCAAGCCCAAAGTTACCACGCTCCAAATCGTAGTAACTTTGGATAGGTCGCCATTCATCACTAGGGTGAACGGAATAGCGGTAAGTACCACAGATAGAATGAAGCCAATAATATAAGACTTCACATCGCCATGTGCGTCATCACTATTGTGGGTCGATGAAGCGTGACCGTCCGTATTTGAAGCTAATTTTGCATCGTGTAACGCCATTACATTGCCCCCATTAAATACACTACGGTAAATACACATATCCATACGATATCGAGGAAGTGCCAAAACAGACTTAAGCAACTAAGTCGAGTAACAGTTTGCTCACCTAAACCTCGGCGGGTTACTTCAATAAACATGATTGTCATCCAAATAAGGCCCGCTGTAACGTGCAGTCCGTGCAGTCCCACTAACGAGAAAAACGCCGTTAGAAACGCACTTTGCTGCGGCCCGTTGCCATGCTCAATAAGGTGGTGGAATTCGTACACTTCCATACCAATAAAACACGCACCCAGTGCCCATGTCACCGCCAGCCAAGCAAGGGAGCCTGACTTGTTTTGTCGGTGAGCACATATCATGGCAAAGCCAAAGGTAATGCTGCTTAAAAGCAGAGCGGCTGTTTCAACTGCAACAAAGTTGAGCTCGAAAATATCTTTGCCAGACACACCGCCCGCCGTATTCATAAACAGCACGGCATAGGTGGCAAAGAAAGAAGCAAACAACAAACAGTCGGTCATTAAATACAACCAGAAACCAAACACGGTGTTGTTTTCATGATGTTCTTCGTGTGCGTGTTCATGCGGCATTGATGCGGCGCTTGATGTTGCAATAGTACTCATGAGCGACCTCCCACTGTATTGGCACTTAAGTGCGTAGCTTCAACTCGTTCAACCTCATCTACCTGCACGTAGTAATCAACATCCGAGGTATAGCAACGCTTAATAAATACTCCTATTCCTGCCACTAAACCGACAACAGCAAGCCACCAAATATGCCAGATAAGCGCAAAGCCCATCAGGGTAAAGCTCATGCTCATGAAAACTCCGGCTGAAGTATTTTTTGGCATATGAATAGGTGTGTATTTTTCAGGCCGTTGATACGAATCGCCGCGCTCCTTCATATCCGTCCATGCATCAATGTCTTTGATGTGAGGAATCTTGGCAAAATTGTAAAATTGAGGCGGTGACGCCGTTGACCACTCTAGCGTGTGACCATTCCACGGATCGCCCGTTGTATCGTTAAGCTTCTCTTTGTTTTTGAAGCTTACAAACAGCTGAAGTAGCTGGAAGAAAATACCAATTGCTATAACAAACGCACCAAATGCAGCAATGTATAACCAGATATTCCAGTCAGGATTGTCGGTGTGATTTAAGCGGCGTGTCATACCCAAAAAGCCAAGCACATATAGGGGCATGAACGCCAAAAGGAAACCAATTTGCCAGCACCAAAAGGCTGCTTTTCCGGTTTTTTCGTCAAGCTTAAAGCCCATTGCTTTCGGGAACCAAAAAGCAAAGCCAGCCAGATAGCCAAATACCGCACCACCAATAATGGTGTTGTGAAAGTGCGCAATGAGAAATAAGCTATTATGAAGTACGTAGTCAGCACCTGGAATAGCAAGTAACACCCCTGTCATGCCGCCAATGGTGAAGGTCACCATAAAGCCTAACGTCCACAGTACAGGCACACTCAATATTAAGCGACCGCGATACATGGTGAATAGCCAGTTAAACAGTTTCACGCCCGTGGGTACGGCAATAACCATGGTCATAATGCCGAAGAAGGCATTAACATTGGCGCTCGAACCCATGGTAAAGAAGTGGTGCAGCCAAACAATAAAACCAAGAATGGCAATGGCACCCGACGCATACACCATCGATTTGTAGCCAAACAGGCGCTTAGCGGTAAACGTAGATATAACTTCTGAAAAAATACCAAATGCAGGCAGTACCAGAATATAAACCTCAGGGTGTCCCCACGCCCAGAACAGGTTGATATACATCATTGAGTTACCGCCGGCTTCATTCGTGAAGAAGTGGAAGTCCATATAACGGTCTAGGGTTAGCATGGCTAGCACAGCCGTAAGAATAGGGAACGAAGCAGCAATCAGAATGTTTGCCCACGTACAGGTCCATGTGAAAATAGGCATTTGCATTAACTTCATGCCGGGCGCACGCATTTTAAACACGGTAACTAAGAAGTTTACGGCGGTTAGCAGCGTACCGAGCCCGGATATCTGCAGGGCCCATATGTAATAGTCGACGCCAACCCCGGGACTAAACTCCAACCCGGCTAGCGGCGGATAAGCAACCCACCCTGTTTTTGCGAATTCACCTAACCCCAAAGACACATTTACTAGAATTGCGCCACCTGCGGTCAACCAAAAACTTAAGTTATTTAAAAATGGAAACGCCACATCGCGAGCACCAATTTGTAGTGGCAAAATGATATTCATCAACCCAATCATAAACGGCATCGCCATGAAGATAATCATGATAACGCCATGGGCTGTGAAGATTTGGTCGTAATGCTCTGGCGGTAGATACCCGGGCGCACCATTGGTTGCCATTGCAAGCTGAGTACGCATCATAATAGCGTCGGCGAAGCCACGCAGCAGCATGATCATAGCCAACACAATGTACATAATACCAAGACGTTTGTGGTCGACAGACGTTATCCAATCAAACCATAGGGTTCCCCACTGTTTGTACTTGGTGATAAGCATGGCTATGACCACACCCACCACTGCCACAACAGCAAGTGTCACCATAATAATCGGCTCGTGATAGGGCACGGCCTCAATAGATAATTTACCTAATAAAGACATGGTTATTGTGCATCCTCTTGGTGATGGCTGTGTTGCATTTCAGGCATGGCGTGATGTTCGCCCATGGCGGCATTTTCCGGCTTGTTGTAGAAATCCATAGAGCCGTGATCTTTCATGTATTTCATAACAATGTTATGAAATAAACCGTCATCGACTTTGCTGAGATAGGTCACCGGATTGTTTTCGCTTGGCTCAGCAAGCTGCTCGTAGGCACCTGACGTTAACGATGTTTGCGACTGCTTAACGCTGGCAACCCACGCCTCGAAGTCATCCTCGGTAGGTGTGGCAATAGCGTTAAACTTCATTCCAGTGAATCCCGCACCGCTGTAATTTGAAGAAATGCCTTTGTACGTACCTGGCTCGTCGGCAATAAGATGAAGCTTGGTTTCCATTCCCGCCATGGAATAAATCTGGCTTCCTAGCTGAGGAATAAAAAACGAATTCATGGTGCTTTCAGAAGTAATCTTAAACGCAACGGGTTTATTGGCTGGAAACACCAATTCATTGACCGTTGCGATACCTTGTTCAGGGTAAATAAACAGCCACTTCCAGTTGAGCGAGACTACTTCGACAGTAAGATGCTCTCCTTGACCTTCTAGCGGTGCATAAGGGTCGAGTGCGTGAGTAGAGCGCCAGGTGATCACACTCAACGACACGACAATGAGAATTGGAATGGACCACACCACCGCTTCTATTTTGGTTGAATGTGCCCATTTAGGGGTATAAATTTCGAAATCGCGACTAGCGCGATACTTCCACGCAAAGTAAAGCGTAAGAAAAATAACGGGAACAACAACAATCAGCATGAGGATAGTGCAAAGAATAATCAGGTTCTTTTCATCCATACCCACTTGCCCTTTAGGGTCAAGCACGCCACCGCTGCAACCGGCCAACGTCAGCCCTGCACCAGCAACAATTAAAGTAAAAAGGTTACGAATAGACAAAACAAGTTCCTATAACCCACAAGTTGAACGGCGATGACTGGGCCGCTTAATAGAGAATGGCAGCGTTACAGCATCGAAAAACACACCGGTAAAGCTTTGTCACACATACTGCGCAACGCTTTCGGCGTTAAATAATTAAATCGGAGACGTTTAACTAAAAAGTGGGGGCGCTCTACTGCCAACCGTCTGAACAAAAGGCTGGGGGAATGTAGGGCAAAGGTAAGGAATAGGTCGGCGCTGTTTTGTTATTTGCGCCTTTGCTATAGCCGTGGCTTTTACCAAGAGACCAACTAATACTAATGCAATAGTGGGAACAATAAATTGCGAAAGCGTGTGATTGGCCAGAGCAATGAAAAAAGGCTCTACAACCAAACTTTCATTAAACGCACTGACAAATTCTGCCGAGTCAGCCAAGGTACCACTGATAACTAGCGCAATGTTCAGCAGTAACACCAGATTAGCCAACCACAGCATAGCGCCTACACCACTGGTGTAGTTTATTGCGGGTCTAATCGAAGAATTCAGTTCGTCTAAAAAAACGAAAGAACGTGGTGCCATATAGAATGTAATGCCTTACAAGAACAATGCTCTAAGTTTAACGCTGCTTCAAATGAGAATGAGAAAGCAGGCGTGGCAGAGTAATCTCAAATAAGGACAAGTACAAGCCACCTATCGACAGGCTAAAAAGACCTAGTAATTAAAACACCAGACACAAATGACTATTTTATTAACATTCAGAAGGTAAGACTCTGCTTCCACAGATTTATCGTCGCCCTTAGTACAGATGTCACGCATTTATTCACTTTTTCGCTCGCTGAGTCTTCAACTTGCACCTCGGCAGCACCTACACATGTTAATTTTTTGTTTTAAATATACAAAATTAAACCGCTTACCGGACGCGGTTGATAAAGCGTTAACCTTCTTATAGATGCGATGAGTTGCACGACAGTTTTCTCCCTTTTCTCAATGTAATTGATTTAAAAATCATCAATAATTTAAAATGCCACCGGTAGCATTTTGTTTAATTCGTGTTAATATCGAGCAGTATTATCTTGATTTCGGGACCGCAAAAAGATGGAAAGGTATGTAATTCCCAGTGTTATGCAGGCGCTGCAGCTATGTCAAGCCATCGCCGAGTCTCGCTCGGGGTTAAGTGCCTCTGAAATTGAGTCAGCGCTTAAACTACCCCGCACATCAGTATTTAGGTTACTGAGAACATTAACCAGCGAACGGGTAGTTGAAAAGCGTGGTACAAAATACTTCTATGGCACACGCATTTACGAAATTAGCGCCGCTAACTCGCGCAGCAGATACGTTCAGAGAATCACTGCACCTGCGCTTTCGAAACTTATAGCTGCAACCAACGCTAGCGCAATTATCTGTACATTAGGCGACTACTGCGCGTTTGTAATTGACGTTTTAGATGCCAGAGAAAAGCAAATAACAACAATAAGGCCAGGGACAAAACTGCCCTTATTTGAATCTGCTGCGGGTCATGTCATGTTGGCCTACCATCCCAAGTATCAAAACATGAACGACAGCACACACCCCGCAAACTTTGATGAACAACAAGCCGCGAAATTACGAGCAACAACGTGTACCAGAGGCTATGCCGTCAGCCACTTCGCACCGCGCAACGTAACGCTTGTTGCCGTGCCAGTCTTCATGCGAGATGGAGAGCTTGTATCAATTTTAGCAATAGAACTAGAGGGTATGATCCACGACGTTAAGGTGCTCCAAGCATGGAGCGCTAAACTCAAAGACATCGCCCGCCAACCAACCACCGGTGCCCACCCTTACGAGCAGGACATGCAGTAATGAAATATATTCCAATTCAACTGATTGTCGCTTTCGTCGCGTTTCTCGCCTTGTCTAACTGTCACGCACAATCATTGGCGTTTGAAGGCGCGCTGGGGTTCGGAAAATACACGCAAGGTGGAAACCAAGGAAAAGTGTTAGTTGTTAGCTCTTTGTCTGATAATGCCAAAAGCCCACAAGAGGGAACATTGCGATGGGCTATTGCGCAAGACTATCCCAGACTGATTGTCTTTAATGTGTCTGGCGTGATCGCGCTAGAAAAGGATTTAGAAATAAAACATGGCAACGTCACCGTTGCAGGACAGACATCTCCCCACGGAATTGTAATTTCTGGCGCATCAACAAGCGTTGAAGCTAATCAGGTCATTATTCGACACATGCGCTTTAGGCCGGGGAAAGACAGTGAAGAAGGCGATGCAGTAACCGTTAGAAATACCACTGATGTCATTATCGATCATTGTTCGCTAAGTTGGTCAAAAGACGAGGTAGGCTCTTTCTACAATAACCAACGCTTTACACTGCAATACAGCATACTATCAGAGAGTTTAAACAACGCGGGTCATCACAAAGGTAGCCATGGCTATGGCGGCATTTGGGGTGGCAGTAATGCTAGCTTTTTGCGCAATATATTGGCCAATCATACCAGTAGAAACCCGCGCATTAACGGATGGCGACTGAACCCGCCTTACCCACAGCAGCAAGAATTCGTTGATATCAAAAATAACGTTATTGCCAACTGGCAAAAAAACTCAGCTTATGGCGGCGAAAACGGCACCGCAAATCTGGTTGGGAATATTTATGCCCCAGGCCCCGCTACGAAAAAGCTATGGTTTTTCCAATTATGGGACGATAAGGAATCACTCACTCGACTTTATGTTGCTGAAAACGTGATGAAGGGCTATAGCGACATGTCTGAGGACAACAGTAAAGGCATAGATGTTAAGAGCGCCAAAACCGGTTCAAAGAAAGAAAAAGACGTAATCACTCGTTCTCTTTCAACGTCGCCTTTTCATCAGAATGAAATAGATAAATTAGGCGATGCGCAACTTACTGCACAGCAAACATGGACAAGCTTGATTGAAAACCAAGACGTAGGTGCTAATCTCACCCGCACAGGTAAAGATCTAGACCCTGTAGACTCGCGCATACTTAAGCAAATACAAAGCAATCAGTACACAAGCAAAAATGGGATAATTGATAGTGAATTAGATGTGGTTGACTGGTCAATTTACAGCAGCTATTTTACTGCCAACCCCGCGCCCTCTCTTACTTTTCATGAAGAAAACTCATGGCGGGTACTCGCAGGAATCCCAACACTGTGATCACTAAATATTCATATATTAATAATTTGTGAAATAAACGTTAAATAATAATGCATTCCTAAACTACAAGATCAATACTGCCACCGGTGGCATAGCAAACTACAAATACTACAGCTATGTCGATTTTGGAATTTAGGAGTTCAAAACATGAAAGTGTTTCAATGGACAGCCCTCGCTCTAGCCGTGTCCACGGCGTTTTCCACCATGGCGCAAAGTACTGCACCGGCTCAGGAAAATACCGAGCAAACTGAAACAAATGAGACCCCTAGCGAAATTGAAGTAGTTGAAGTAAAGGGTGTTAAACAGGCAGACCTTAAAGCGCGTGACTTAGAACGCATGAAAAGCGGCTTTAGCTCTGTTATTTCTACCGATGATTTAGGCAATTTTGTTGATCAGAACGTGGCGGAGTCCCTTCGACGACTGCCGGGTGTTACGCTACAGCGCTCTGAAGGCGAAGGTAAGTTTGTCACCGTACGGGGCTTAGGACCCGGCTTCGTATCCATAAATATGAACGGCGCACAAATGTCTGGTGCAGGCGAAGAACGGAAAGTGGGATTAGACGCACTTCCTGCTGACCTTCTCGGTACCATTGAAGTGCTGAAAACACTCACCCCAGACCAAAACCTAAATTCCATTGGCGGTACAGTCAACGTTAAAGCAATTTCAGCTTTCGATCGCGGCAAAAACACATTAAAAATGCGTGTTCAAGACGCATATTCAGAAGCGCGCGAAAAGCACTCTCCGAAATTTAGCTTAGACGGCACCCAGTTTTTCCTCGACAACACCTTTGGTATTGGCTTTGCCATCTCTCACGAAGACCGCAAAACCCAGATAGACGAAACGCGCCACCACAGCACCAATGAAATGAAGTTTTACACCGCCGACTTGGGTAAAACAGAAGAAGAAATTGCCCAGGGTGACGAAATTCTTGCACCTTCTCAGTTAGAAGTTCGTCGCGAAATTGCAGGAAGAACTCGCCAAGCAGCAGCACTAAACCTCGAATACAAGCCCTCTGCAGACGCCTACTATTATGCCAAAGGCACGTTCACTCAGTTTGAAGATGATGATCGCGCACAGCGAGAATTTTACGATTTTCAAGATGCAGGCTCTGTCGGAAACGATGAAATTGTATACGTAAACGGCGCTACGAAAGAGTTTATTCTTAGCGATATAGACGTATTCCACCAGCATTTCCTACAAGAAAGTAAGAACAAAACCATCACGTTCAGCTTAGGGGGCGAAAACCGTATTGCTGAACGCTTCGTGTTTGACTACGAATACGCTCAATCTCGCTCTGAAGAAGACTCCACTGGTGACCGCCGCGTTCAATTCCGTGAACGAGACCTGATTGTTTATGGTCAAGGCGGTCGCGACAACATTAACGCCCGCATTTTAAGCCCACAGGAAGCTGCTGAAATCGCAGGTCTAACCTACGACCCGGAAAACAGTATTTTTGGAACGTCGGGTAGTGGCGATGGTTCTGACCTTTCAAATTATCAATTCGATAACCTGTTTTTAGAAGGCGGAACGCGAATTGATGAAATTAAGACAGTGAACCTTAACTTGCGAACCGACATTTTTAATGACTGGTTAAACACCATTAAATTTGGTGTGCAGGTGAGTGAGCGCGATCACGTGCGTGACAAGGACCGCTGGAGTTTCGACCCTTCTGCCGGCGACTGTAGCGACGACGCATGTATTGCCGCAGTGAATTCTACCCTTGCCGACTATGACACCCAGATTCCTTCAAACAGTGCATTCCAGCTGCCGTTTGAAAGCCGCGCAGTTGTCGACCAAATTGTTGATGCCACTCGTCAAACGGTTGAGCCTGCCACAAATGGTGAAGTGTCAATAGAAAGCACTAAGGGCGACTACAGCATTACCGAAGATACGCAGGCTGTATACGCAATGGCAGAGTTGCCATTAGGCGCAGATGCCACACTAACAACCGGCGTTCGCTGGACTCAAACCGAGTTCTCTTCTACCGGCTTTTTGTCTTTAGAGAACGATGACTTTGAGTTTAATGGCGCAGGGGCTGGTGCATTGGATATTGCTATCCCTCTTCCAGAAGCGTCTATTAAATACAGTGAGTTTTTCCCTAGTGCACACATTAAATGGGAACCGAGTGAAAACTTCTTAGTGCGTGCCGCAGCATGGACGAGTTTTACTCGCCCGTCGTTTAAACAAGCCCGTGCATTTGCAGTGTTTGACAGCGATATTGAGCTTTGTCCTCCTGGTTCTGACGATTGTGATGACAGTCAAGGTGGCGCATCGCTTCAACAGTTAAGCCAGTACGTGTTGGGTTCTGATAATGCGCTAGATGTGGGTAACCCTAACCTCGTTGCAATGACGTCTATTAACTACGATGCGTCAATTGGCTGGTATCCAAGCGAAAACCTCTTTATGGAAGCGGCAGTTTTCTATAAAGACATCGACAACTTTATCGTAGATGTAAACGGAATTGGCATGGCGCTTAATGACCTGCCGCTAACGCTTCCGGTAAACCAGGTGACTGAGTTTGTTATTCCGCAAGATTTATATCTTAACGAGATAAACATTACCGTTAACGGCAACAAAGCCTCGGTTATCGGGTTAGAGCTTAGCTACAACCAGTACTTTGAAAATGGTCTATTCATTCAAAGTAATGCCACCATCCTCGATAGTGAAGCCACGCTGGATAGCAGTATTCGTCAAGGCAAAGTGGCACTGCCCGACCAAGCTGATACCACCTTTAATCTTGTATTTGGTTGGGAGAGCGAAACGTTCTCAGCTCGCTTAATTGGTAACGTGCGTTCTGAAGTTCTTGAACAAATTGGCTCATGCCCAATTACTGCCGATCTTAACGACCCGAAAGGCTGCAAGATTTGGGGCGACCAATATCAAGATTCGGTTAAAAGCTTAGACTTTAAACTTCAGTACGACATTACCGAGTACGCACAATTGTACTTTGACGCCATCAACCTTACCGAGGAGTCTGACCTTCGCTACTTCCAAGGTAACGCGTTAAGCGGCGGCAACATTCTGTACCAAAAAGAAGAATACGGTCGCAGCTACCAGCTGGGTGTAAACATTAAGTTCTACTAATTGTCTGCGCCGGGGAAACCCGGCCTTTTCCACATAATAAAGCTGGAGCGGGCATGTAGTGCGGTAGTACGCCCAGTAAAATATGGAGATTGAGTACCATGAAACTCACGAAAATTGCTGCCCTTATGGGCGGCGTTATTCTCGTTACCGCCTGTGGCGAGAAAAGCTCTACCAATGTAACCCTCCCCCCCGACCCAGCACTTACTGGCGTATTTGTTGATAGCCCCGTTGAAGGAATCAATTATTCCTCTGCTTCTGTGGAAAACGGCACCACCAATGCGCAGGGTGAATACTCTTACTTCAGAGGCGAACAGCTCGCTTTCAGCATAGGTCAGCTGACGTTTCCAGAAACCCCGGCATCGAGCGTTATCTCTCCTCTTGACCTGTTCGCAACCGACAACCCTTTTAACCAGTCGGTCGTAAACACACTTCGACTTTTACAATCTCTTGATACTGATGGCGACCCAAGTAACGGTATAACGTTAAGCGCCAGTGCCGGCGATGTGGCGGTAGCTACGCTAGACGAAGGGCAAACCATTGAAGATTTCTTTAATCAATCTGATGCTGATTTTGCAGCCGATGTAGAGGTGTGGCTTGGTTCTGCTGGCGGAGCCAGTGCTACGCTTGTGGATAAAGCACAGGCTATCAGTCATTTCGTGAATTATCTTGAAGCCGAATTAGGTACGCTCTTCCCTAACACCTTTGATGTAACCCGCTTCACAGGCGACATTTACGCACCGACATTAGAAGGCAGAAGTGTGTCGCAAGCCACTTACACCTTTACGCCTGACGACGAAACGAATTTGTCAGGTACTTTCGTAAGAGTGCACGGTGAGGAAAGCACAACGGGTAACTATGAATTCTCTTTTGGACGCAAAGTTATTGCCCTTAGCTACGATGAGCAAACTGAGTATCTTATTTCCCGTGCTTTCAACACGGTTAACGAGGTATACAGCCTGTGCGTGGTATCTCCAGATAACGCTCAGTCTATGCCGTTAGTGCTGCATGTTGAAAGCTGTCTTGCCAACGAAGACCCGCAAAACTACCTGTTTGCTTTTACCCAGGAACAAGCAGATGTTGAACTGGCAAAGCTAGAGGAAGCCGCGAATTCTATCCAGGCGGCGCTTGAAGAAAACTTCGATACCGACACCGATACGTTTTTCTCATCGTCGTACAAACGTTTAAGTGACGAGCCAGACGCCGGTGCGCTTTATTATGTAACAGGTGGCAGCCCGCTAGTCGACGCCACCACAGGTCAGCTTACCCTTGAAGGCGATCGATTCAGTATTGGTAACGCTGCGGCCAACCCAGGTGCCAATACGTCGGCATCAGACACGGTAGGCATGGGTATTTATAATCTTAGCGAAGGTTTTACCATTAGCTTCGACGTTATTTCTCATAATGGCGGCGGTACGTTCAGCCTTTATGTAGATAACAACACAACAGGGCAAGATAACTCTGTACACGGTGCTGCTTCTAAGTTCGTAAGCATAGGGTTAGCAGACGGCACGATGGTACCCGGCACGCGATTTACCTATACCTATGAGCCAGGCGACGATATTGGTGGCGGCGATCCTAGTGCACCTGACGCTAAAATTCTCGATAGCTCGGTAACTAATAGCTTCTTCCAATTGCGCACAGACTCTAGTGCCACTATCACTATCGATAACTTAAAAATTGAGACGGTAGCTGACGCAGTTGACCCAGTGCCTCCGGTTGAGCCTGAGCCTACCGAGCCTGAAGAGCCAGAAGTTATTCCAAGTGTACCGCTGCCGCTTTCCTATACCTTTGCAGGTGAAAGCGAGGATATTTTCTCGACAAACTTTGCCGCGATTGAAAATGCAGCGGGTGAGCAAGTCGCCATGTTTACCATTACCGGTGGTTCGGTAACGCAAATTGACACTGGTATTCAGCTTGACGGCGGACGCTTTACCCTTGGTAATACTGAACCTGATACCCAAAGCTCGTCTGACGATACATCATCAACCGGTGCACTGGATTTGAGCCGTCCTTACAAGGTTATCTTTGATGTTATTTCTGCTGAAGATTCCGAAGGCGACAACAAATTCCAGATTTACGTGGATAACAATACTTCTGGCAGCGCCAACTCACACCTAGGTTCAGATTCTCGTTTCTTTAATGAGCCTGTGCTCGATTTAGTACCGGGAACCACCATGACAGTAGAAGGACAGATAGCAACGCCTAACTCGTACCTTCAATTTAGAACGGAAAGTGGCTCTATTGTGGTCATCGACAATATTCGCATTGAATATATTGATGAAAACACCCTGTTAGAGGAGACGTTTGAAACAGACGCTGACACCTTCTTCAGCCCTGAATACAAGTCGACCGATGGTGGTGCGACACCGTTTTATAGCGTAACGGGCGGCGGCTCAGGTTTAGTGATTTCCGAAGGCCAACTAGCCATCGACAGTGCACGCTTTACCATGGGCAACAGTACCCCTGATACAGACACAACCGCTGATGACACTGTAACCACAGGTATATTAGATTTAAGCCGTGAATATACCATTAGTATGGATATCATTGCCGTTGAAGACAGTGAAGGCGACAATAACTTCCAGATATATGTAGATAACAACACCAGCAGTAGCAGCAAATCGATACATGGTGGCGACTCTAAATTCTACAGCGAGCTGGTTAATAACCTTGTGCCAGGACAACGCCTAACTATCGATGGATTTATTGGTACACCCACCTCGTTCCTACAGCTTCGTACTGAAAGTGGCGGCAAAGTGGTTATCGATAACTTTGTTATATCGTATGTGGGTGAAGCGCCAGATGACAGCAAGTTTAGCTGTGAAAATGAACCACAGCTTTACTTCTGTGACGACTTTGCATCGGGCTCTTTAGATAACTTCACGCTTATTTCAGACGACGCAGGCTCAAACGGCCCACAAGGCACGTTTGATGTTGTAGAAGATGACGGCAACAAAGTGATGCGCTACACCGCTGGCGGTGAAGGTGGCGAAATTTTCTTGGTTAAAGAGTCGGCGCTAAGCAACCTTCCAGAAAATGGAAATTACTTTGTTGAAGCGCGCATTCGTCCAAGACAAAACAGCACCACGCGAAACAAACAGATCTTCCTTCTAGGTCGTTATGATAGCGCTGGAAACTGGTACGGCGGTGGTTTGAATGTACAAAACTCATCAAGCAGTACACAAGTGGAAGTAGCGGTAAGTACCGAAGGTAGTATTTCTCGCCCTGTCCAAGCTAAGTCACCTATTGTACTGGGTGAAAAAGACGGTACAGACGGCACGTGGTATCGCGTACGTTTTGAAATGGAAAACGAGAAACTCACCGTTTATTTAGACGGCGAGAACATGGGTACTGCAGAAGATACAACCTATAGCGCAGCGGGACTGATTGGCCTCTTCACTAATAACCGTTCGTTCGAGCTGGACGATTTAAAAGTAGGTGACCCCGCTGTTAAACCAGTTCAACTTACTCTGGATTTCAAAGAAACAGAGTGGGAGACCACCACCAGTAGCGATCCGTTATTCGTTTACGTTACCGCAGTACAAAACGACGGTATAACTGAAGACACGTTTAACGTAACCAGCAGTGATGCGAGTGTGGTCAGCGTAGAGCAGCAAGGCCCACAAGTTACCATTACCCCTCGCGCTGCCGGCAGTGCAATGGTAACTTTTACCTCTGGCTCTGACCCTACATTAAGCAAACACATTGCCGTTAATGTTGGCGAAGGCTTTACCATGCCTACCGCCACCTATGGCGACTTATTCCCCGATACCACACCGTATTCGGGCAATAACAATGCGTATCCCGATACCCTACTCTCGTTAACCTTCGACAGCGAACCCACCTTAGGAAGTAGCGGTGAAGTGCGCATTTACAATGCGACAGACGACACCCTGGTAGACGTTATCAATATTGCAGCTGATGAAGACTTTATTGGCTTTGAAGGCCAAGACAGACAGCGCAAAGTGGCTTACCGCCCAGCATCAGTTGTAGGCAACACATTGGTGATTAAACCTCATACAAACGCCCTTCAATATGGTCAGTCGTATTACGTAGCCATTAGCGATGGTGCGGTAACCGGCGCAACGCTAAATGGTGAAAGCTTTAGTGGTATTGGCAAGAGTGCGAACTGGCGCTTTGCAACAAGAGCTGCCGCACCTTCTGGCGCGAATGTTACCGTAGATGATGACGGCGAAGCGGATTTCCGCACGGTGCAAGGTGCGCTTAATTACGTGATGCAAAACGTAAGCAGCGATACGCCATCTCGCATTACGATTCGTGACGGCGAGTATCAGGAAATGCTGTTCCTTCGCGGTAACAACAATGTCACGCTTCAAGGCGAGAGCCGAGACAATACCGTGGTGTACTACGATAACTTTGAAAGCTTTAACAGCGGTAGCGGCAAGAGCGAAGCACCTGCGGCGGGCACGCCATCAGGCGGAAGAAGCGTATTTTTAGTGGAAGGCGTAGATAACCTGACGCTAACGAGCTTCACTTTGAAAAACTCACACATCAGAAGCAACGACTACTCTAACCAAGCTGAGACGATTTACTTTAACAGTGATTCAGGTCGTCTAACTGCCGTTGATATGAACTTTGTGAGTGAACAAGATACGCTGCTGTTAAAAGGCTTCAGTTGGTTCTACAACTCATTGATTGCCGGCAACGTTGATTTCATTTGGGGTTACGTAAATACCGCACTGTTTGAAAACAGCGAAATTCGCACCATTGGCGACTCTAAAAATGGCAACCCTGACGAAGACACAGCGGGCGGCTACATTCTACAAGCTCGCGTACCTGATATTTCTTATAAAGGGTTTATCTTCTTAAACAGCAGCTTCACCAATGGCCCAGGCCCTATTGGTAACGGTGTACTCGACGACTCTACGTATATTGCAAGAAGTGGCGGCAGCGCGAGCTACTTCGACAATATTACGCTTATTAATAACCGTTTCGACACCCACATTGCCACTATCGGCTGGGCGGGCGAAGGAGTACGCGACCAACCTGCACCAAACCCTAGCCCTGCAACCGCAGCAGCTGGATGGCGTGAATACGGCAGCATGGATATGCAGGGTAACCCGCTTGATCTTTCAAGCCGTCAGTTTGCCCACATTCTTACCGACAGCGAAGTGACTGAACTTACCAGCAGAACGGCAATATTCTCTCATTTTAATAACGGCGAAGGCTGGGTGCCAAGCGAGCCTAACTTACCGAATGTAGCACCTGCTCCAACGCTTGATGCGTACGGTTTTGCGCAATACAACTATGCATTAACCGGCGGTGCTGGCGGTACAGTAGTCACCGTAGATAACGGCGCAGACCTGCAAGCGGCACTAGATAGCGCAGCGAACAGCAACACCCCAGTGACGGTTTATGTAGATGGCACCATTACCGACGCAAACAATGGCGGTACGGGCTCACCGATTGAAATAAAAGACATGAACGATGTGTCAATTATCGGGGTTGCAGGCAGGGGCGAATTCGACGGCATTGGCATCTTAATTCGACGTGCAAATAACGTGATTATTCAAAACCTGAAAATCCACCACGTGCTTACTGATGGTAAAGACGCTATCTCTATTGAAGGTGATAACGACGGCTCTACCACCAGCAACATTTGGATTGACCACAATGAGCTTTATAGCACATTGTCTGTGGACAAGGATTTCTACGACGGATTAGTAGATAGTAAACGCGGCGCGAAAAACATCACTATCTCTTACAACTACCTTCATGATCATTGGAAAGCCTCGTTACACGGCCACACTGAGAATGATGTAGACAGTGATAATACCGAGCGTTTAATTACCTTCCACCACAACCGCTTTGAGAATATCGAATCACGTTTACCGTTATTCCGCTACGGTCACGGTCACTTGTATAACAACTACTACAATCAAATATCCTCTACGGCAATCAATTCAAGAATTGGTGCAGAGCTACAGGTAGAAAACAATGTGTTTGAGAACACGCAAAACCCAATTATTTCTTTCTACTCAGACGTTATTGGATATTGGAACACGTCAGGCAACCTGTTTGGCGAAGGCGTAACGTGGACAACGCCAGCTGATGGTGACGTTGTAGCAGGACCTGATGCCACGCCTACATCCAGCTACGAAGTGCCGTACGACTACGTACTAGATGATGCCGACGTGGTTAAGCAGCGAGTTATCAACTACTCGGGCGTAGGTAAGATCAACCAGAATGCCGATGACATTCCTCCGTTAAACTAACTCCTAAAAGAGTTAGCACAAACAAAAAAGGCGCTGCTCTATGAGCAGCGCCTTTCTTTTAAGCGTTAAGCTTAGGGGGATGATTACATCAAAGTGCCCTAAATACCCACGATTCCCTTAATCCCTTACTATTAGGGATGTAGAAGCTACATAGCGTGACACATTCCTTATTACTTCCAATTAATAGGGGAACAATATGAACGCACAAAATAAGCACATTAAGAAGCATCACGACACATGGGTATACTCTAGAAGAGTCCCTAGCGCGATAGCTCACTTATACAAAGGAAGTCATATAACTTTCAGTCTCCAGACGAGTAGCGTGAAGGTAGCAAGACTTAAACGTGACAAGTTTAACGGGCACCTAGCAAACCAGATGCAAGGAACTATTAGCCCAGAGCGCGAGGAGTTTAAACGTCACCTGACAGTTGCAAAAGAGTACGCGGGGGCCATCAAAGACCGTAGCTCTAATCTCACATATGATGACTTCTTCCCACGAGAGCCTATCGCTCACGCAGCTTATAGAGAAGTGGCTTATAAGGACACTAACCATGTCTATTCATATACCGCAAAGGAAGCCTTACAGAGCCTTCTAGGACGTAAAACAAAGCTATCTGATGATACTAAGCAGAAGCTACAAAGCGCGTTAGATAGGTTCCTTACTTTCGTTGGAGTCAATGACATGGCCCTAACAGAAGTCCACAAGAAGACCGTTGTGGCTTACATAGAACACCTTGGTGATGAGTACGCCCATGGGACAATTGCAGCGCACCTTTCTAGACTTAAATCCATCTGGGTCCATGCGTTTCAATTGGGAGAGATAGCGTTGAAGCAAAGTCCCTTTGAGGACCACGACCTTAGCCCTTACAAGAAAGGGGAGTCTCAGCGAAAACAGCTATTTAGTAAGGACCAACTGAACAAGGTTCTTAATGAATGCCCTGACAGTGTTAAACCATTGACCAAGTTAGCTCTATTCACAGGTGCTCGTATTAGTGAACTTTGTAGAGCTGAAGTAGAGGTCATTGAAGGTATTAGGTGTTTAGTGGTCCATAAAGGTAAAACTAAAAGTGCACCTCGTTACATTCCCTTAGCGGACCAATTAAACGACATTGAACTGCCCTTGCGTTTAGATCATAAATCAGCAGGGAGGACATTCTCCAAGTTCAAAGTCGATAAGATCACGGATGACTCAACTAGGTCGTTTCACTCTTTACGTAATCACTTCATTACCGCTGGTCAACGTGCTGATAATCTTACTGAGTTTGACGTGGCTTACGTTGCTGGACACAAGACGGGGACTACTATGAGTTTTGGTCATTATGCCCGTCACGATGTTAAACGGCTGAAGGCTACCGTTGATAAAGTAGCTAGTCAGATTGAGAAGGAATGGTACTTATAAAAAAGAAGTTTTGGGGCAAACGCCCCAATCAGCTCTTCATTGTGACTTATTTGCAAGACTTTGCGTTACTTAAAGCGAGCACAAATCACACCATGCTGTTGAAAGTCTGTTATTTCCTTAGTTTCATCACCGTCACGCCAATAAGATTTTTTACCAACATAAGACTCTTGATTTTGTGGTATGACAGTAACGATGATTACGCCTAGTCCATAATAATCATGGTAATCCATGTGAGAAAGTACATTAGTTTTCAAGCTCTCGCTTAACTCTGAATCTCGAATTCTTCCCCTCCACAAAGCCAAGTACTGTTCAACGCTCTTCCCTAGTAAAGTGGCTTCCCGTTTCACTCCAACAACGTGTTTTTTACCTACTTTTATAGGGGTCACGTTATCTAGCTGCTGTACTCTATTTGCATCTCTTTCTTCGTCAGCAATACCTATCAGCAATTTACCTACTCTATTTGGACCATTGTTAGCAAGCGCGCAAATGGAATTAATTATTTTCTTTACTGCATTTTCATCTATTGCTCTTTGACTTGAAGCGAGTGTCATAATTCCTTGCTTCAATTCATAATCAGCAAGCTCTATTTCTGAACGTCTCAATAGTTCATTGACATCAAGAGTGCTGTGTTGACCGTATACATGCTTTAGATCTTTCGTATCAACGAAAAATGGTTCTATCTGAGCTTTAATAGAACGTACGTTTTTGTCCCGTTCATCCGGAGATCCTGCATCTTTAGTAGTTTTTATTCTTTCAGAAAGATTTTCTAGCGCTGATTCCACACCAGCATAATCAGAAATTACTTTTTTTGATTTTATTAAAAGGTCATGGAATGCTAAAAAAATTACCGCGAAAGTTGCAGGGAAGGGATTGGAACTCTTCTTTTTGTAAACGATTTCTTTGAGCTTTTTCTGCGACGACGATTTCTGGATTTCGTCAACGCAGAAGCTAAATTCATCAATCAATTTTTCTGCTCCATAGACTTCTAATGCAGCTTCTACCCGATTGAACTCTTCTGAACTTTCAGTGTAGATATTGTCTAGTGCTTCTTTGGAGCGACTGATCATTTTACTTCCAACTATACAAGCAATAATATCAGCTATACACTGCTCGTCTAGGCTGTCACGAAGATCAACTGACCTTAAAATACCCTCTTTTACCCAGAAAACCTCCTCAGCAGAAACACCATATCCATGTTTATTCAACGGTAAATCGACGCTTACTGAGGGCATTTTAATTAATTCCATAACTTCATCAGAAACATCACCACGCAGTTTGCAAGCAATCGTTCTGACTAAATCTGAGAACTCATTCTTTATCCCTGCTTGTCTTCTCTCCTGATCACTAAGGCGATGCCCATATGTATTAATTCTGTCGAAAACATCGTTGACTTGGGCTTCTGTAACATTTCTCATCGTCGACATAGCGACCATATAATCTAAAATAGAACTTACCTGCTTGCTATCAAGAAGCTTTTGATCAGTCATTTCTTCAGTTTTGAAAGCCCCTTCATCTCTATAGTTTTTCGCAGTTGTAAAATAATCTAGATTGAAAAATTGCTCGTCAGTCGTTTTGAAAGCTAATTCAATGAATGACATCAAAGCATGTAGTCTTTGTAGGCCATCTATTATTTCGAAGTGCCCCTTCTTATCCTCAATCTCAGCTATCAGAATTGCAGGTATTGGATATCTATTCAGAATTGAATCAATCAATTTTTGTTTTTCAATAAGTGTCCATACGAGTTTTCGTTGGTAGCGCCTGTTAACGATCAACTTACCTTCCCTGTAGAGAGAGTAAATTGACTGTATAGACATAGGTTGAGAGCTGAGTTCGATCATATTAAGTCCTTTTTTAGAAACACACATAAGCTACTCAATATGAATAGATTAATAAAGAACTTATTTAAAGATTACTTCGAGTAACATGAGATGCGAACACTAAGAAGCCTGTAACGACACTCTAAGCGCATCATTGGCTTGTATGATTTCACCGTAACGGCTATCAATGTAAGCGATTGTGGCTCCCTTCACGGTCACCTTATCAGTCGTGAAGTATGACCCTTCGCCCTTAAGGTCTAACACCTTGATAGCAGCGCGAAGGTCACCAAACATTACAGGAGTGCCGTTGGCCTCGCTAGGGTTCATCTGGTCAATGATAACGATAGGATGACCTAGCATCAGGAATGTCTCTTCACCACCATAAACAGAGCGGCCCCAGCGAATTAGTAGTGACTGACCTGTTGAGTCTGCTACCAGTTCTAGTTCTTCAAAGGTGTCAGCGTTCATGTACCACTTGGCATTACGCTTGTACTTGCTAGGGAGTGACTTCTTGACCGCTGAGAAGTGAGCTTTGATAGCCGCAGCGTTGGCCCCAAATGAGCCGCTAGAGCCTGTCTTGATGACCTTATAGAAGTCTTGGTGTCGCTCATCATCATCCTTGAAGGCCTCTGAGAAGCCGTTAGCTTTGTCTATACGCGCATCTAACACACCACGTAGACGCTGAATACCGTTGGCTCTGGACTCATCACCATATAGTAATTGCTCTACGAGTACATTGAGGAAGTCATCACTGGCTAGCCGTATGAACTCTTCTTTAATGTCTATGTGAGCGTCAGAAACAATCTCGTCAGTTATTAGTGTCTGTGCGTAGACCTTGCCAAATAGGCTCTTAACGCTTGCGTAGCGGTGACCTTCAGTCAAACTTACGTTTGAGTCTATTGACCCATGCTCACCCGTTAGGGCCGCTTTGATACGGCTTGTTACGACCAGCTCTCTATGCTCTGTAGACTCGACATCAATACGGTCAATTTCATCTAGAAGAGCGTGTGAGGGAGTGGCTCTGTCTATGATTTTTGTTGATAGCTCTTCACCATGTAGAACTTGAAGTTCAGCAAAGCTAAGAGGTTTACTGTTTTTCTGTGATTGTTGTTTTTTCATGTGGTATTTCCTTATGAATAGACACACGAAGACACACCCAATGAATCAACAAAGGGAGTCCTAGCGTGTTTGTATGTGATCGAATTAAATGAGTTGTAGCTTTAAGGCCCAGAGGGGATCTGTGAGCGGTTCTTATAGCTTAACTAAGGTGAATGTATGTGAGAGTTCTGAAGTCTTCCCTGAGGATCATACAGATCCATATAGAGCTACTTAGCTCCTGAGTGAAAGACCCTATTGATGTCTAGAGCAAACTGAGTGGCTGACTCTTCAGTCATGCCGTAGGAACTCGTCAGTAAGTTCTTGTTAGATTCAAAGCTACGACCTAGACCAATACGTCTGCCATCGTTTAACTCGATGAAAGCAATACGAGAGCGAGAAGGGAGCGTAGTGTCTACAGGGGCCTCACAGACCTCAGATTTAGTGACCTGTTTAGGTTTAAGAATGGACCTCAATGACATAGCAGATTGTTCTCCCTGTTGTACTTAGTGGCTAAACTGGTAATGAATGAAGTACGAGAGACACTCACACCATGAGTTGAATTAAAGTGTGCCCTTGCTACGTCAATGACCTCATACTCGTCACGAGTGAGCGCCACTGAGGTTCGTTGTGGTTTCTTTGAGTTGGTACTCATTGGGTTAATCCTTGTATAACGGTTATGTAAAAAAGACCCAACGCCATAGTCACTAGGACTTCGCTGGGTATCTTTGAATAGATGAAATTGAAAGCTTTCCCATTAAGGGAAACTATGGAGGCCGTGAAGGGTAGCTACACCCCAGAAGAGATATAGGCCCCCATAGCTCTTACTAGTGACCTCCATTGACGATAGACACAGGGCTACGTTGCATAGCGTGATGTGGGTTGTGTCTTTACCATTCGTTCAATAGACCACTCTAAAATTCGATTATTGTGGAAGGGAAAAGACAGCCTTGATTCTTTAGGGGGTCATTAGGCTGTTAAGTGATTCCTGTTGTGACCATGAAGTACAAAAGTTGCTTCTTTCTTCCTGTAGTCAGGGGATAAGCATTAGGGTGACCGTTCTGAGAAGTACGCTGGGGTAATGGCCTCTTGACCATCTGATAAGTTCGATAAGAGGTCTATTTGATTAGTATTCATGAAGGTGTCTAACTGTACCATTTTGCTCACTGAGCGTTTTGGTACACTTTGTTCATTTCTTGGCTGTTTCATTTCCGCATTATGCGCTTTTGGAACATTTTGTTCATTTTCTGACTGGCTATTTTTGGCATTATGCCGTTTTTTGCCACCTAAAGAAAAAGACTGTCCTGTGGCTTCCTCTTGAGTCTTAACGTCATCCATAGGGCCTCTATTATGGACATCTTTAAGTAGCCTCTAAACAGCTAGTAGCTTCAGGGCGTAAGCCTTATCTTCTTCAGACAGGTCCTCAATGAATAGCCTAATTCTCGCTTGGGCGCTAGTCTCAGAAAAAGACGGACCTGTGGCCTCTTCCTGCACCTCTACGTCATCTTCTATGTCATCCCAAGGGCATTCTGCTACGCTTGCCTCTGTTACATGGGCTAAGACTGAAGGTTGTTCTTCTGTGGTTTCGATAGAGCTATCTGTATCGATATTGCTAGAAGTGATTTCTTCATGTGACTCCTCTTGTTGTTCATTGACTAGTTTAGCAGAAAGGCTCACTGAGCTTTTTCGCTTAAGAATGCCACTTACAGTTGTTTGACCGCATCCTATCCGTTTAGCAATCTCTGCTTGAGTAAGGCCCTCATCTGATAAAGTGGTTATTCTAAAATCACGTGAACGTGTAAGCTCACCCCTAACCTCTTCTGTAGCTCTCTTGTATGTGGCTGAAGAGCATTTGACCACACTCATGATTTCCTTTTTATCTAACGTGTACTTATCTTTAAGGAATCGCATACGGTCTACTTCAAGTAGCTTTCTGATTGTCGAGTGAATGTCGCTACTCTTACGCTTAAGGCCATGGTTAGCGTTGACCCCAGCAGCAGCGACAATAGCGTCAGCCATAGTTTCAAATTCAGAGTAACGGATAGCTACATTCTCTAGGTCTACCTCTACAGGTATCTCGTTCTGCTTTGTTAACCAGTCGATAGCGTTAAGCCTGTGGAACCCATCAATAGGAACGTACTCACCAGTCTCTTGTACCAGTGCCACCCATGGTAGCTCTGTGAAGGTCCCAGTGTCAGCGTATGAATATGCTAGGTCCTTCACGTGAGTCATATCTTCACCCAGTGCGCGTAGTTGAGTTGGAGCGTCTAGGTTGATTTTAGATAAAGCAATAGTGTTCATTTTCTGTCCCTTACTATGGAATACGTTAAGAAATATCTTAGTGGTAGCCTCGCGTTTGAAGAGAGAGGCTAGAAGTCTGAGACAGTAGCTATATGACCATCTACACTCTTGAGCTGCTCTACACTGAGGGAACTCAACTGGCGTGTTATAGACTCAATGAGTTTGACCTTACGTTTCTGTATACGGTCTTGCTGAGTTTTGGCATCGTGCCGTTTATCCGCACTTTGAACCTGTTCATTGCTTGAGTGACCGTTTTTGGCACTATGCCGTTTTTGGTCACCTTGTTCATTTTTTGACTGTGTAATTTTGGCACTATGCCGTTTTTGCTCACCTAGACCATCTAGGGTTTCATCATGAGTCATTTTGCTCACTGAGCGGTTTGACTCACTGAGGTCCTGTAGGGTGTTCACTGAATGACTAGTTTTGCCATCATGGCGCTTTTGGTCATCAAGACTCTGAAGGTCATCAACGTGGGACTGAGTCATTTTGCTCACTGAGCGTTTTGACTCACTAAGAATCCTGCTAATAGTCTTTTGGGGTACACCTGTTCTTTGTTGAATCTCACGTTGAGAGATACCTTCATAGTCTAAGCGTTTGACCACAAAGTCACGAGCATCAGTAAGCTCTTTACGGATTTCCTCAGTGGCTCTCCTGTAGGTTGCAGAGGAACAATTGACCACCTTCATGATAGCTTCTCTATCTAGTGTGTATTTGGTCTTTGAGAAACCTATGCGGTCAACTTCAAGTAGTTTTTGGATAGCGTTGTGTATATCCGTACTCTTACGCTTAAGGCCATGATTAGCGTTGACCCCAGCAGCAGCTACGATAGCCTCAGGCATAGTGTCAAACTCAGAGAGTCTTACTGAGACATTATCGAGGTCTACCTGACACTCAATGTCCTCGTGTTCTGCTAACCATTGAAGGGCTGTTAACCTATGGAAACCATCAATAGGTACATATTCGTTTGTGTCTTTAATCAGGGCTACCCATGGTAGTTCCTTGAAGGACCCAGTGTCAGCGAATGAATGCGCTAGGTCTTCTACGTGAGTCATATCTTCACCTGATGACCTCAACTGAGTAGGGGCCTTAAGGTTAATCTTAGATAGTGCAATAGTGTTCATGTGTGTGGTGTTCCTTGTTTGTTTATGTCTTAGGGGAGAGACCTGAGGAAGTTGAGGTATGACTCTAGGTGGGTCGTAGCGAATGACCCTATATGAGGATGACCAAACTAATTACAACTCAATAGTCTATGTCTTAGGGGAGGCCCTAGGGACTCCTTAAGGTAGGTAACTAATATTGATATTATTAGTAGGTCTAGCCTCAACGGTCCCTAAGGGAATCTTTAGGTACATACCCTAATGTCTTTCCACTTTGTTCTAATAGCCAGGGATTATTCAAAACAGGGTATATTCGAGTGATATTCAGACAGTCAAAGAGGCTACGCTGCGAGGTCTAGACGAGTCATTAAAAAGGGGGCAATACCGTGATAACTTCACTGTATAACATACATGACCCATTACTTGTCCTTTCTACTGATATTCAAAATGGTAGCCCTTGCGACTCCATATTCTTTACTTAATTTGACCTTGCTGACTCCATTAGCCAACTTGTCACGAATCTCTTGTTCTTGTTCTTTGGTGAGCTTAGGTTTACGACCACCATAGTTACCCGTAGCCGCTTTGCCTTCTTGGGTCCTAGTCACGATGAAGTTCCTCTCTAGCTCTGCGAACATCCCTAGGAGTTGGACCATCGCCTTACTTAATGCGTCTGTCTTTTTAGTGTCTATGGCTTGGTCAATAGTCACGAGGTTGACTTTACGTTTCACTAAGGTGTCGAGGCATACTAGTACCTGAGACAAAGACCTACCTAGTCTATCCAGCTTAGTGACAACCACAGTGTCACCTTCACGGACATATCTTAGTAATTCTTCGAGAGCCTCTTTGTTAGTTGCCTCTTTACCTGAATGCTTTCCCTTAAATATCTTCTTGCAGCCGTAAGCTTCTAGCTTATCTATTTGCTGTGTGAGGTCTTGTTGCTGGGTAGACACCCTTGCATAGCCTACGAATTCCATAAGTGAACTTCTATATGTCAAAAACTTAAGAGATATTGACACCCACCAACAAAGATGTCAACAACTCAAAAAAATCAGTTATTGACAGTGTTAAGTTACACAAGAGTGTTTCTGACAGTAGGACGCTACACGTCACTCCACGGGTCTATCCTTTCTCGCATTTCTCTTAAGATATGACGGAGTTGCTCTAGACTCATTGCTGGTCTAGTTCTATGAATCATTCGATGACAATTGGAGCACAGCATGCATACGTCATCTAACGTAGAAGGTGTTAGATCACTTTGCTCAGAAAGAGGGTTTTTATGGTGGCACTCAATGTAGTTCTTTCCTACCTCGCCATATTTCTTCTCAAAATCAAATCCACAGGCTTGGCACACATAGCCAAAGGCTTTTTTGGCATCTGCAACTAATTGAGGGTTTCTAGTAAAAAAATAACTCTCACGTACTTTTCTCTCACCTTCTGCATATTCAGTGTCAGGGTCTGGTTCTTGAACAGTTGAGTAGTCTGGCACCTCAATTGCGTAGCTTCCTCCTAGCAAGTGTGCAACATAGCCATCTACACCATCAAACTTAGATAGTCGATCTTCCTTAACTCTATATACGTTTCCACTAGGTCTAAACTTAGGTAAGTAGTTAACATCCTGCTTAAATTGAGTCCATGTAAGATCAATTTCTTTAGTCTTAAAGAAAAAGACATAAGGAAAATGGTTGCTCCCCCACAAAAAGCTGGAAAGTACAGGAAGTTCTTCTCTCCAAAATCCTTTTACATGGCAAAGTGCAGGCATCTCACCATCACCGCCGGTGGTCTTTATTAGAAGCATAACGTCATTGCATTCAAGATTACGTATGACGCTTTTTGCACCGGAAGGAACCCCCCAAGCATTACAAAATCCGTTTGGAAACTCTTTGGTTAACGTTGTGAATACCTCATCTTTAAGGTGTGGTGGCAATCTCTCTGCGATATCATCGATTGAAACTTCCCCAAAAACTGTTTTAGGGAAATCTGCAGTAGCCCCTTTCAATCCAACATCGTGAAAATATAAGTTCATCTATCAAAACTCCTTTTTTGTGAACACTAGTATGAAGATTTTATTTAATACTGTGTACTGTCCAGTGTGCCATTATTAAGAGTGGCTTTTCATCATAAAAAGTTAGCTTTTTAGAAAATGAACGAAAAGTAAACTACGCTTTTATTTAAGATCATGGAACGACGCAATCGTCACTAAGGGTCATTACCTCGCCCTCTCCCCCCTGTGCCCTACAGAAGATCCTGAGAAGATCTGTGAGAAGACTTTGAGAGTGACCAGACCACAGGCATACCCGACCCATTACGAGATCATAGAGACGCTTACAGAGCTTATTTTATAGAGTGAAATTTAAGGGTAGCTAATGAGGAGCGGATGGAATATTGTAAAAGGAGATTAAGGAAATGGTGTGAAACTAACCGTGATACAAAACGTACCACAGTTAGTCTCAGAAGGCTTGTAAGCCCTTGATTTATAAGGGCCTAGGAAGCGGGGCGATTCTTACATCATGCCGCCCATTCCGCCCATGCCGCCCATATCAGGCATTGCTGGTGCGTCTTCTTTAGGTAGTTCAGCTACCATTGCTTCAGTTGTGATCATTAGTGAAGCAATTGAAGATGCGAACTGTAGTGCAGAGCGCGTTACTTTAGTTGGGTCAAGAATACCCATCTCTAGCATGTCGCCGTAAGTATCGTTACCTGCGTTGTAACCGTAGTTACCTTCGCCGTTCTTCACTTCGTTAACTACTACAGATGCTTCTGCACCTGAGTTGATAGAGATTTGACGTAGAGGCGCTTCCATTGCACGTAGTGCAAGCTTAATACCTACTGTTTGGTCGTCGTTGTCGCCAGTAAGGTCAGCAAGTTTAGCTGCTGCGCGAACTAGTGCTACACCACCACCAGGTACCACACCTTCTTCAACCGCTGCGCGAGTTGCGTGTAGTGCATCTTCTACGCGGTCTTTCTTCTCTTTCATTTCAACTTCAGTTGCTGCACCAACTTTAATTACTGCAACACCGCCAGAAAGCTTAGCTAGACGCTCTTGAAGCTTCTCTTTGTCGTAGTCTGACGTAGAGTCTTCAATTTGACCTTTGATTTGAGCACAACGGCCTTCAATCGCTTCTTGGTCGCCGTTACCGTCAACAACTGTTGTGTTGTCTTTGTTGATAACTACGCGCTTAGCAGTACCTAGGTCTTCAAGCTGCACTTTTTCAAGGTCTAGACCAATTTCTTCAGAGATTACTGTACCGCCAGTTAGGATAGCGATGTCTTGAAGCATTGCTTTACGACGGTCACCGAAACCTGGTGCTTTAACCGCTGCAACTTTAACAATACCGCGCATGTTATTAACTACTAGTGTAGCAAGCGCTTCGCCTTCAACATCTTCAGCGATGATCATTAGCGGCTTACCCGCTTTCGCTACGCCTTCAAGGGTAGGAAGTAGTTCGCGGATGTTAGAAATCTTCTTGTCAACTAATAGGATGAACGGGTTGTCTAGTTCAACAGTACCGTTTTCTTGGTTGTTGATGAAGTATGGAGATAGGTAACCGCGGTCGAACTGCATACCTTCAACAACGTCTAGTTCGTTTTGAAGTGCCTGACCTTCTTCTACAGTGATAACACCTTCTTTACCTACTTTCTCCATCGCTTGAGCAATGATGTCGCCAACTTCTGAATCAGAGTTTGCAGAGATAGTACCTACTTGAGCGATAGACTTGCTGTCTGCACAGTCAGTAGACAGAGCTTTAAGCTCTTCAACTGCTGCCGCAACTGCTTTGTCGATACCGCGCTTAAGATCCATTGGGTTCATACCCGCTGCAACGCTCTTAAGACCTTCAGTAACGATTGCTTGAGCAAGTACAGTAGCAGTAGTTGTACCGTCACCTGCTTCGTCGTTCGCTTTAGACGCAACTTCTTTTACCATCTGCGCGCCCATGTTCTCGAACTTGTCTTCAAGCTCGATTTCTTTCGCTACAGACACACCATCTTTAGTGATAGTCGGTGCACCGAAAGACTTGTCTAGAACAACGTTACGGCCTTTTGGACCTAGTGTTACTTTAACTGCGTTAGCTAGTGTGTTTACGCCTTTTAGCATTTTGCTGCGAGCGTCATCACCAAAACGTACTTCTTTAGCTGCCATGATTAAATTCCTCTAAAATTCGTTTTAACGTTAGTTGTAATTACTCAACAATCGCTAGAATGTCGCTTTCGCTTAGGATTAGTACTTCTTCACCATCCAGCTTTTCTGTTTTAACGCCGTAACCGTCGTTGAAAATAACGGTGTCGCCTACTTTAACGTCTAGCGCTTTAACTTCGCCGTTCTCAAGAATGCGACCGTTACCTACTGCGATTACTTCGCCGCGTGTAGATTTTTCTGCTGCAGAACCAGTCAGAACGATACCGCCTGCAGATTTGCTTTCTTGCTCTGCGCGCTTAAGGATTACGCGGTCGTGTAAAGGACGAATTGCCATTTTCAAGTCTCCTGAAAATTCCACTATTCAAGTTTATGTGATTACCAACATTCAGACTGTCCGAATGTTGTGTGCCTGGGTTGCTCATTGCTGAGCAGTTAAAATCGTTTCTGCACGGATAGATGGGGTAGTACCCAGATAACTTCAAGGGTTTTTAAGCAAAAAAATGTAAAAAATTTGGTTTTTTCACTAAATACTTCTTTTTACCAGGCAAGTAAACGCCGTTTATCGCGGTAAACGGCGCTCATAACCTGACGGAGAGGGCGTTGGGGCTCGCTATTTTAAGCGCTTATCTGGGTCGTTAGTGGTGTGATCGGTGTACTCACCTTCAAACACATCACCATCGCTATTATGTGAACGTGGACGCTGGTCGAAAGGACTTTGCCCAAACGGTGACTGACCCTGTCCGAAGCCTGCAGTTCCCGGCCCCATCCCCGCAGCAACAACACGCATTTTCATGTGCTTACTGACCTGAGCAGCAAAGAAGTGACGAGAGCCTGGCATTGCCAATAAGAAGCCGAAAATATCGGTAATAAAGCCTGGCGTCACAAGTAAAACACCCGCAACCACCAGCATCAAGCCTTCAACTAGTTCTTTTCCTGGCACTTCATTTCGCTGCATTTTTTCTTGTGCCGTTTGCAGCGTACTCACACCTTCGCGCTTAACAAAATAAGCACCAATAAAGGCAGAAAGAAGTACCAAGCCAACGGTATTCCAACCACCAATTACGCTGCCTACATTAATTAGCAACGCAATCTCTAAAATAGGTAATAGGGCAAACAGTATAAATAAAACCCGCAAAATGCTTCCTCTTTCATGTATTCATAACCTGTAATAGGGTCTTTGTACGTAATAACAAGAAAAGGTGCCCACCCTTTCGCTTAAATAGCCACTTAAAGCGACCGATAACGACCGTGATATACTGTAGTTATGAAAGAATAGTGCGACTTTTCAGGTCAATTACATATCGACCCAGTAGCAAAGTAACAGGCGCGAAACAAAGTAGGAAAAGTTCATGACAATTAAACTTGTATTGTGCACCACGCCCGATGAAAAGACAGCGCAGTTAATTGCCAGCACGCTTGTTGAAGAAAAGCTTGCCGCCTGCGTCAACATAATCAAGGGTATAGAGTCCGTTTATGAGTGGCAGGGGAAGGTAGAAACCGACGCAGAATGCCAACTGCTTATTAAAACGAACACACAACACGTTTTACAGGCCTTCGATAGAGTAAGCGAACTACATCCGTACGATGTCCCTGAATGGTTAGAACTTAATGCTGAGGCTAGCAGCGCTTACGGTCAGTGGTTACAAACCACGCTACAGCGCTAGTTAAAACGTAATTCTAATAAAAATAACGACAACGCAAAATAGATAAAAATGAACTGTAACTTTATGACTTTACCTCCTTTTCCATCAGGCACTGCATCAGCTTCACTGTTTCGTCGCTTTAGCGCTTATGTACTTTCAGCATTTTGTTTAATGACGTTATTAAGCACGTTCGCCTTGGCTCAGGTGCCCAATGCCTTTGACGATCCGTTCGTGGATGAACCCCAATTTTTAGATGTAGACCAAGCGTTTGCGTTCGATTTTAACCAAAAAGGCGATGTGCTTACGGTAAGCTTCGATATTGCCGACGGCTATTATCTGTACCTAAAGCAGTTTAAGTTTGTGGCGAAACAAGCCGAAATTGGCGAGCCTGAGTACCCAAATGGGGTAATGATTCAGGATGAGTTCTTTGGCGAGTCTGAAGTGTTTTACAACGGCGTATCTATTACTTTGCCCATTGAATCAGCGAGCAGTGACGGCGTAGTTAAAATTCGCTATCAAGGCTGCGCTGATGCAGGGCTTTGCTACCCGCCGACAGTGAAAGTCGTGTATTTAAACGAAGTGGGAAGCAGTGCAGTTGCTGATACAGATACGACCTCAGAATCAAATGACGCAGCGGCCTCTTCGCAAAGCGAGCAGTTCGATTTAGCGCAAAGGCTAATTGATAAAGATAACCTTGCGCTCACTTTAGCTCTATTTTTTGCACTAGGCGTAGGCTTAGCCTTTACCCCTTGCGTATTTCCTATGTATCCCATTGTGTCGGGCATTGTGATTGGTCAGGGCAAGCCTAAAACCGCATCGCATTCATTCTGGCTAACCTTTGTTTATGTACAAGGCATGGCAATTACCTACTCGTTGCTTGGGTTGGTTGTCGCTGTGGCAGGAGCGCAGTTTCAAGCTGCGCTTCAACACCCTGTGGTGCTGGGCGTATTCATTGTGCTATTTGTGGCGCTTGCCGTTGCTCTGTTTGGTGGCTTTGAAATTCAGCTACCGGCAAAGTATCAAGAAAAGCTCACTCACATGAGTAACAATCAAACGCCCGGCAGTTTCGCAGGGGTGTTTATTATGGGCGTATTGTCTGGCCTTATCGCTTCACCCTGCACTACTGCCCCGCTAACCGGTATATTGTTATTCATCGCCCAAACTGGCGATATGACACTGGGCTTTATTTCTCTTTACTTGTTAAGTATTGGTATGGGCGTTCCACTTATTCTGTTCGGCATGACAGGTGGAAAACTCCTACCTAAAGCAGGTAACTGGATGAATGTGGTTAAGGTGACTTTCGGCTTTATGATGCTTGCCGTGGCCATTGTGTTTATTGAGCGTTTATATAATAGCCCAGCCACTGGCTTCCTATGGGGATTGCTTGGCTTCGGTTTATTCGGTTACTACTGGGTACTCAATCGCGCCAGCAAAAACTCACTGATGAAACTTGTACGTGCTGTTGTGGTGGCAATAGGCATTATGGGAAGTGCTGGCCTTACTTATCAAGCAGGGCTAAACACAGGGCTTTGGGGCGAGCACTCTGATGGTGTTCACGCAGGGCACCCAGACTTTGTTGTTGCGCGAGACTTGGCAGACTTACGTAATAAAATAGCGGCGGCTAACGCACAAGGTAAAACCGTGATGGTCGATTTGTACGCCGACTGGTGCGTAGCCTGTAAGGAGTTCGAGAAGTACACGTTCCCTGACAAGAAAGTGGTATCTGCACTTAGCAATACGGTATGGATGCAGATGGATCTTACCGATAACACACCAGAACGTCAGGAGATTTTTGACACCTTTACTGTGCTAGGCCTGCCTACCATTTTGTTCTTTGACGAAAACGGCGACGAGCTAACCAAAGCCCGTGTCACCGGGTTTATGAAAGCAGACGCCTTTGCCGGTCACGTAAACGAGTGGCTTAACAATGGGTCTAACACTAATGACGGTCAAAGTGGTCGCTTGGACTAAGGCGCGTCGATTCGAGGACTTTCCTCTTCTCATATGGCGAGTATGGCGAGCGGTGCGAAGCGCTGCTCTCTTTATCTTGGGTAGAAACGGGTTTCAGAAAAGAAGGGTGGCTTCAATGCTGGCCTTCTTTTTTATTTCGCTCACTTTTTCCCTATCAATAACGGCGAAAACCACGGGGTGCTTTGATAACAAACGCTTTTGTTTTGAGCTTACGCCTTCGTCTTCTTCTCTTTATTTAGTCTCAGTACAGAGAAAAGTAGAATTGCCCGTAGCGCTAACTCTGTATTCCAATGTTATGCAAGACATTCCCACCGGCAATGGGGAGCTTAAATCGAAAGCCCACGTTAACGCATTTTTAGATACCAATGACCAAGTGCCCCTTGGCGTAGTAAAAAATGCCGACGCATTCTGGGCATCTTTGCGCGTTAAATGGACGGTGGGGCGCGTAGACGCGATACACGACAACGCCTATACGTATCTGCCACCGCTACAGCCAGCTAGCAAATACCGTATTGTTCAAGGCTTTAACGGCAATTTTAGTCATTCTGGTGCGTCAAGGTATGCTCTCGATTTTGCCGCGCCTGTAGGTACACCTATTTTAGCCGCCCGGGAAGGCGTAGTGATCGACACGAAAGATGACGGCACGAAAGGCGGGCCAACGCCGAAGTTTGCAAAATACGCTAACTACGTTGTTATTCTTCATAGCGACGGAACCACCGGCGAATACTACCACCTGAAATATAAAGGTGTTGTAGTAACAAGAGGGCAAACTGTAAAGCGCGGGCAGCTTATCGGTTATACCGGCAATACGGGGTTTTCTTCCTTACCCCACCTTCACTTTGGCATATATGTAGCCAAATTCCATGGTAAGTACGTGAGTGTGCCGTTTTCCCTCGACAGCGCCCTAACTAAGGCCTCGCCTTAGCATTTATAGCAATACATACTGATACTTTTCGTTAAAACTGCCATCTCATCCCCCACTAACGCCTTCTGAGAGTGCAGCATGCTGCGGTTTCACAGGCAGCCAACAAGCAACCCCCCCAATAAACTTTGCGCCGAAAACACCTGATTAGACCAGTATTTTGCTGCGAAATCTTTATCTATCACTATAATCAGCATTTAACACAATAAACGAGCAAATTAATTGGCTTTTTTTCGTGCAACTGTCACAAAAGTTTGTTGAAATGGCAATAACCGTGACTTTTTCCCGAAGATAGCAGCAAACTAGATGAATATTTTGTTATTGAACGGCCCTAACCTGAATATGTTAGGCCAAAGAGAACCCGACAAATACGGCACACAAACCTTGCAAGACATCGTAGATGATTTGCAGGCGCAGGCTGCGTCAAGCAACGTGACCTTAACGCATTTTCAGTCAAACGCTGAGTTTGAACTGATTGATCGCGTGCACGCTGCTATGGGTACTGTTGATGCCATTATTATTAATCCTGCTGCCTTCACGCACACCAGCGTCGCCCTTCGCGATGCATTATTAAGTGTCAATATCCCGTTTATTGAAGTGCATTTGTCGAACGTTCACGCCCGTGAACCGTTTCGTCATCATTCCTATTTTTCTGATGTTGCAGCTGGCGTCATTGTTGGCCTTGGTGCCATGGGCTACTCGCTCGCGCTAACTGCAGCAATCAACTTACCGAAATCGCATAAATAAAGCAGAGACAGAACATGGATATTAGAAAGATTAAAAAACTCATCGAACTAGTGGAAGAATCTGGCATTGCCGAGCTAGAAATCACTGAAGGCGAAGAGTCTGTACGCATCCACCGTGGCCCAACGGGTGTTCAAGCGCCAATGAACTACAGCTTTGCAGCTCCTGCTGCACCGCAAATGGCCCCTGCCCCAGCGGCGGCAGCTACCACTGCTTCTGAAGCACCAGCAGAGCCAGCTCAGCCAGAAGGTCACGTTGTTAAGTCTCCAATGGTAGGTACGTTCTACCGTGCATCTTCACCAACGGCAAAAGCATTTGCAGAAGTGGGTCAGCAAGTGAAAGTTGGCGACACGCTTTGTATCGTTGAAGCAATGAAGATGATGAACCAAATTGAAGCAGATAAAGCCGGTGTGGTTAAGGCAATCTTGGTTGAAAACCAAGACCCTGTAGAATTTGACCAGCCAATGTTCATCATCGAATAAGCGAGTGCTTAACTATGCTAGATAAAGTACTTATTGCTAACCGTGGTGAGATTGCCCTGCGTATTTTGAGAGCCTGTAAAGAACTAGGCATCAAAACCGTAGCAGTGCACTCTACTGCGGATAAAAACTTGAAGCACGTGTTGCTGGCTGACGAATCAATTTGTATTGGTAAAGCATCAGCAACCGAAAGCTACCTGAACATTCCTCGCATTATTGCTGCTGCAGAAGTCACTAACTCTATTGCTATTCACCCAGGTTACGGTTTCCTAGCGGAAAACGCAGACTTTGCTGAAGCGGTAGAAAAAAGCGGCTTTATTTTCATTGGCCCTAAAGCTGAAACTATCAACCTTATGGGTGACAAAGTTTCTGCTATCAACGCCATGAAAAAAGCAGGCGTACCGTGTGTACCCGGTTCTGACGGCCCGCTAACTGACGACGTAGAGCGCAACAAAGCCATTGCTAAGCGCATTGGTTACCCAATCATCGTTAAAGCTGCGGGCGGCGGCGGTGGTCGTGGTATGCGCGTGGTGCGCAGCGAAGCTGAGTTGATTAAAGCCATTGAAACAACGCAAGCAGAAGCTGGCGCTGCATTTGGTAATTCAACAGTTTACATGGAAAAATTCCTTGAGAACCCACGTCACGTTGAAATTCAGGTATTAGCCGATGGCCAAGGTAACGCCATTCACTTAGGTGAGCGTGACTGTTCAATGCAACGTCGCCACCAAAAAGTGGTTGAAGAAGCGCCTGCACCGGGTATTTCTGAGCAAATGCGCACCAAGATTGGCGATCGCTGCCGCAAAGCCTGTATTGAAATTGGCTACCGCGGAGCAGGTACTTTCGAGTTCCTATATGAAAACGGTGAATTCTATTTCATTGAAATGAATACCCGTATTCAGGTAGAGCACCCTGTATCTGAAATGATCACAGGCGTTGACCTTATTAAAGAGCAGCTTCGCATTGCAGCTGGTCAGCCACTGTCAATTGATCAGTCGCAAATTCAAATTCGTGGCCACGCTATTGAATGTCGAATTAACGCTGAAGATCCACAAACCTTTATTCCTAGCCCTGGTCCTATTGATATGTTCCATGCGCCAGGTGGTTTAGGTATTCGTTGGGAGTCGCATATTTACGCGGGCTACCACGTGCCTCCTTACTACGACTCAATGATTGGTAAGCTTATCACTTATGGTGAAAGCCGCGACGAAGCGATTGCTCGTATGCGCCACGCCCTTGAAGAGATTGTGGTTGAAGGAATTAAAACGAATATCCCTCTTCAGCGCGCCATTATGGCCGATGAAAACTTCTTCGCGGGTGGAACCAACATCCACTACCTAGAGAAGAAGCTAGGCTTAGCCTAATCCCCCCTTTGGGCTACACGCTGTTTTTTGTGTAGCCCAATTTTCTTTCTTCGCTACTCGCTATTCGCTATTCGCTATTCGCTATTCGCTATTCAGCACATTCTAATTTTCCGATTACTACAATCAATTTTTAACGATTTTCCTATTTAAAACTTGGTTCTATACTGCATACAAGTTTTAAGACATCTCCCTGAGTTTTAATGCTTTTGTGTGTTTTACCCTCATTGGAGTCCCACTCCACTTATTGCCGGCATCCCTGCCGGCTTTTTTTGTATTTTTTTCCTTAAACCGCTATTCGTTGCGCTAAGTAATACCAGTCTGCATAGATCATTACCCACTCAGCGAGATTTAAAATGTTCGTA